>JAEIGA010002076.1_pt1 | contig 31957 bp, 23 predicted proteins | sample 9270691 | NCBI WGS metagenome assembly JAEIGA01 (sample SAMN17057246, study PRJNA624740) | gut metagenome | biome: biome; isolation source: fecal sample | host: Bos grunniens | place: China: Xizang | collected 2019 | reverse complement strand
TCAGGAGAACGACTATGTGAAGGCAGGTATGGCTCTGTCGGACGGTGCAATCACTCCGAGCGATATTTTGCGTATCCTCGGTCCTACCAAGGTTCAGGAGTATATCGTGAACGAGGTTCAGGAGGTTTACCGTATGCAGGGTGTAAAGATCAACGATCAGCACTTTGAGGTTAGCGTTCGCCAGATGATGTCTAAGGTTAAGATCGACGATCCAGGTGATACTCGCTTCTTCGAGGATCAGGTTGTTGATAAGTGGGAGTTTATGGATGTTAACGACGAGCTCTACGACAAGTGTGTTGTTACCAATGCTGGTGGCTCACAGAGTGTTCAGGCAGGTCAGATTATCTCAATGCGTAAGTTGCGTGATGAGAACTCTGCGTTGAAGCGTCGCGATTTGGAGCTTGTTGAGGTTCGTCCTATCGTTCCAGCAACCTCTAACCAGGTTCTTCAGGGTATTACTCGTGCTGCATTGCAGACATCAAGCTTTATCTCTGCAGCATCGTTCCAGGAGACTACCAAGGTTCTTAACGAGGCTGCTATCCAGGCTAAGTCTGATGACCTTGTTAACCTCAAGGAGAATGTCATCACAGGTAATCCTATCCCAGGCGGTACCGGTCTTCGTGACTACGACGACTTGGTTGTCGGCCTAAAGTCGGAGATGATTTTCTAATTCCGAGATACAAAACATTAAGAGGTGCAATCCAACAAGGGGTTGCACCTCTTTGTTTTGTTAAGTTGTCTCTCAAGGCTGCTTTGTCGTTATGCTCGTTCTCTAAATCCTCACATACTCCAAGTATGCTGCTGTTTATTAATTTTCAAATATATGCCAGTTTAGGCTTATTTGGATTTAAAAGTGCTAATAATCAAGCAGTTATATCTATATGCAGAGTGTTTGTTTTTGTCAACGTGTAAGTTATTGATTTTCAGTGTGTTGAAGATTAATACTTTTTGCGATTGCGTAACTTATTGATAATCAATAGACTCTATAAACGGTAAGTGATGATTTTTAGCTACTGAAATAGTGCTTGTTTGCAGTTAAATCACTATCTTGCACAAAGATTTGACGAGCGACTGCACGTTAATACGTTGCCAATTATTCACGCATCTAAATTTCGATTATGACTAAGTTTCAAGTCATATTGTTGTTGCTTTTTTTGCTCGTGGGTTGTACCACAGATAGCCGCACTTTGTCGCTCATTGAGCGTGCCGAGAGTGTGATGATCGACCATCCCGACTCGGCACTCAATATGCTCCGCTCTGTGGATACAACCACTATCTATCGTGAGCGTGATATGGCACACTATCGCCTTGCTCTTGCCGAGTCGCACTACTATCTCAGACAAGACGACTCTCGTGATTCGCTTGCTTCACTCCTGCACGACTACTACTTCACGAGTGATGACCACTCCAAGCGTGCTCGAGCCTTGTATCAGTATGCACACTCTCTCATCCGCCAGGCAGAGTATGTCGAGGCTATGTATACGCTTGACGAGGTTGAGGAGTCGCTAAGTAGAGTTGTTAACAAGCGTCTCGAGGCCCTTGTGCATCGTTCCAAGGGTGATATTTATAACGTTTATATGTTATTTCAACAGGCGATATCCGAGGTTGAGAAAGCTAAGCTCTATTTCGATGAGTGCGGTTTAACACAGCACTCACTCTATGCTAATTTGTTGATTATATCGTATTATATTCAATCCAGGGATTACGATACTGCACTTAAGCTCTTGCCCGATTTTGAGAGCAAAGTTGTGGAGGCCCAAGATCAATACTTGCTAAATAATGTTCTCTTTCTTTATTGTAGAATTATAGTACAAGACGAACATGCTCCCCTTGGCAACCCCTTGTCGAGAGTCGACACTCAATATTTAGATGAGTATACAGCCGTTGAATACTACTCTTATTCTGCTATTTTCGAGGCATATTCGGGTAATTTTGAGCGTGCCATTGAGCTTCTTGCTACGGCTCGAGAGTCAACCAGTCCAGATATAAGTTTTCATAAAACTCTAGTCGATTACGCTGAGTATACTATTTATTTGCTCAGGGGCGACTACTTTAATGCTCATACTATCCACCGCCAGATGATTGCTGCTCAAGATCAGCGCACACTCGGTGCTCTTGACAACGAGGTTATGCGTAGCCAGGTTGAGGCACTTGCTGCTAAGGTGGCCAGTGAGCAGAAGTTGCAGCAGAGGATGGTGGTTATATATGTACTCTCTGTAGTTGTTATAGTCTTTGTTGCCTTGGTGCTTGTCTATCTCTTTATCATGCGACAGCGAAGGTATCGTGAGCAGGTGTCGCACTACCTCGACATAATCTCGGGTTTCGAGTTTATGCACTCCGACAATAGCTCGAGCTCTCAGCTCAGCTCAACTATCGAACAGATCTATCGTCAGAGCCTTAACGAGATTAATGACCTCTGCGAGATATACTACGAGCAGGGTGGCTCGTCACGCCTTGCGACTAAGATTTTCGAGCAGGTGACAAAGAACATTGATAGACTTCGCAACGATGTTAAGCGTATCGAGGAGCTTGAGTCGGCTGTTAACCTCTCACGCAACGATATCATGAAGCGTCTGCGTGAGCAGTGCCCCGAGCTCAGCGAGCGTGATTTCCGCATAGCACTCTACACCTATGCCGGTTTTTCGAATAGAGCAATATCGCTTTTGGTGGGTTGCAACTCCGAGACACTGCCCAAACTCAAATATGGACTTCGTGAGCGTATCAAACGCTACAACTCGGTCGATGTCGAGGAACTTATGGCTCCATTATTTAATAAAAAGCACTAATAATCAGGTAGTTAATGCTATATTCGTGATGTGCGGTTTTTTAGTTGCTTTTAACCCGCTGATTATCAAACAGTTGAAAATTGAGACGTTTTTAAAATACTCAAAATATTGATAATCAAGTGATTAGAAATTGATGTAGGGAAGATTATCGGATGAAAAAATTATGCTGATAGGCAATCATATTCGTACCTTTGCATAAAGATTTGATGCGAGATGTCGTGATAATCTACAACCTTAAAAAATTTATCTATTTACCTAAAAACCGTTGATTATGAAAAAGTCTATCTTTCTATTGCTTATGCTTGCCGCTGTGAGCGTAGCAGTATCGTGCGAAAAGGAGCCCGCTCCATTCTATCAGCCAGAACAGACTAGTATTAATCCAGAGGTCGAAGAGATTACTGCCGAGACCGCTAAGTTCTATGGTTTGTGGACAAGACATGTCGAGTATACCAATGATATGTTCTGCACACACGCCGACTGGGAGTGGCGTTTCTATGAGAATGGTCGATGCAATCGTTGGGTTGGCCAGTATGATCAGAGCCGTATAGTAGGTGTCTCAAGTAGCATTATTGACTATGAGGTTCGTGATGGCAAGCTCTACCTTCGCTTTAATGGTGGCCCTGACGAGCAACAAGATTGGGATGAGTGGAACTATGAGTTCCAGGGCGACGATATGCTTGTGCTGAGCTGTGAGTATGAGGGTGAGAGCATCGTATGGCAATTTGTTCGAACAGAGGATGCCGACGACCAGCTCGTGGGCGACTGGAGTGCAATCGTTGGCCGTGGTGTAAACGATGAGTATATCGAGCGTCACTACTCGTTCACCACTCCTACCTTCGGCTTTGTCTACGAGGTTACCTACAACTCTACTGGCACCCAGAGCCTTGGTCACAAGATGATCGGTGACTTCAGATATGTTATCGATGGCAACAAAATCATCGCTACAGGCTATGGTAATCCATACTCTTATAGCGATACCCTCTACTTCCGTGTAAGTGGCACTAAGCTCTACTTGAGCCACAGGGAGGGTGAGAACGAGGTTATGTACTCTAACTTTAAGGCCGAGAACAATATCCCATATTAACCAATAGACGGGGTTTTAACCTCTATTCTCAACACGCATATACATAGTGTATAACATAAATAGACGGGTTACAGAGCGTAACCCGTCTATTTTATCTATTTAGACCTTATCCCAAGATAAACTCCTTGATAGCCTCGGCACAGCGTTCAGGCTCCTCGATAAAGCCCATATGGCCTGAGTGGTCGAGCCATACGGTGCGGGCCTCGGGGTGTGTACGCTCCAGCTCCTCGGCAACCTCGTTCGGTATGTAGTAGTCGTGGCGGCCAAAGATAAATTGGTGCTTGACATTCGACTTGCGGAGCTGCTCGTCGCGGTCTTTACGCTCGATCATACCTGCAAGGATGGCGATAACACCCTCATCTTCGGTGATGAGAATGAGCTCCTCCATATCCTCGACACGATCCTTGAGACGCTTAGCATTCTCGGGAGCGAAGCCTGCGTGGGGCACAAGGCGTGCCATCATACTCTTCTTACCTGCCTTCACAAGCTCAATCTCGCGGCGGCGACGGTCGCACTTCTCCTCGCTATCGTTCGTTGTCGTAGAGCTAAGAAGTGTCACCGATTCGAGCCTATCGCTATAGTTGTCGAGCATAGCCAGGGCTACATATCCACCCATCGAATGTCCCACCACAGAGTAACGCTCGATGCCGAGTGCCGACATCGTATCTGCTACACACTCTGCTAAATACTCCATAGTGTGTATCTCGCCATTGATAAGCGAGATGCCGTGGCCCGGAAGATCAAGTGTCACAACACGAAGCTCGGGGGTGAGAAGATGCACAAACTCATCCCAGATGACCATCGACTCGAGGTAGCCGTGTAGTAGCACAACACACTTCTCGCCACGCTCACTATCTGAGACGTGCATCGGGGTAGCTCCCGCCATAATAAATTTTTCGACCATAACTATTCTAAAGATTTATTGCTCTACAATATTACAAAAAAAAGAGCAATTTTGCAACATCTCGGCCCAAAAATCTACAAAGAGGGCTCTATATTTTGTCGACCCCGAAAAAATTTGTAACTTTGGACGAATATATTTTACTTTGTTGAACGCTTTGGGAACTATCTATGAATAGCACTATGCCATACTTTGAGATTATCAAGTGCCACGGCTCGGGTAACGACTTTATAATGATCGATATAAGTCAAGATGCCGAGTTGCAGCAAGTCGATTGGTCGGCCTTTGCACGCGTGGCGTGCGATAGAGAGAGTGGCATAGGTAGCGACGGCCTACTCATTGTCGAGCGTCACGCAGATGGGGTCTACGGTATGGATATGCTCAACCCCGATGGTACCCACGCCGAGATGTGTGGCAATGGCATTCGCTGTGTTGCTCGTCTGGCCGAGGAGCGTGGATACCTCGTTAGTGGAGTGTTGCGTTCGGGAGGTAGAGACTATAAAATCTCACAGGCAGAGCCTATTGCTGAGGGCATCAAGGCCTTTGCTGTCGACATACCTATTCGTTGTTGGAGTAGCGACTTTAGCTTCTTCTCAGCTCGCGAGAGCTTCGTGGGCAGGGTTATTGAGGGTTTAGACCCCGAGCTGCAGTTTACGGCACTAAACTTGGGTAATCCCCATATTGTCGCTGCTGTATCAGAGATCGATATGGCAAAGCTCCAGCAGCTCGGTGAGAGGGTCATCGAGCATCGAGATATATTTCCTCGCGGTGTGAATGTGTCGCTGTATGAGTGTCGTTCACGAGGAGAGATATTTGTTGCAACCTACGAGCGTGGTGCCGGAATCACGCTATCGTGTGGCACGGCGATGACAGCCTCTGCCACTGCTGCCTCGCTACTCGGCCTTGTCGACAGTGGCTGCCGTGTAGAGGTGCGTAACCGCGGAGGTAAGGTCTACTGTTGTACTACGCTCGAGGGTGATGCTATCACCACACGCCTCGAGGGTAATGCAACATTTGAGTGGTGGGGTAGTGCTATCTTTGTCGATGGCAAGCTCGACTACAAGATTGGGCAAACCACAGATGAGGGTGAGCTTTGGAAGAGTTTTGTGAAGAGTCTAAATAGATAATTGGTGTGATGCGTCGTCTCCTGAAATATCTGTTGATCTGCGTGGCCCTGCTTCTTGGGGCTGCGTGCAACGTCACACGCAACTTGCCCGAGGGTAGCTATCTGCTCTCGCGTGTCGTTGTCGAGGGCGACGAGGCTACACCACGCACTGAGCGTATCACCGAGGAGCGTGACGACCTTCTAAAGCACGTTCGCCAAACCCCCAATAAGCGATTCTTGGGTCTCGACTTCTACGTCTGGATCTACCAACACGCAAACCCAGAGAAGACCAACTGGTGGAACAACTTCAAACGAAAGATTGGCGAGGAGCCTGTGTTGTTAAATATGGACCTCACACAACGCTCTGTTGAGAATCTCGAGACCTATATGCAGACTAAGGGCTACTTCTCGTCGTCGGTATCGTGCGAGGTCGACACCACGCGTCGTAAGCGTCGTGCCGAGGTCACCTATCGTCTTACGCAGCGTGAGGCGATGCACATCGAGAGTCTCGACTACGAGTTTCGCGACACGTCGCTTCGTACTGTGATACTTGCCGATACCTCGCACTCTATCATCCGCCCCGGCGATGCCCTCGATATCACACGTCTGGATGAGGAGCGTAACCGCATAGCCTCAGACCTTAACAATCGTGGCTACTTCAACTTTACTGTTAGCAACATCACATATGAGGTCGACACCATCGGTTTAAACAATAGGGCAAAGGTCTCGATGATCATCTCGCCAATGCTTGTGCGTTACAACGAGCGTGGTCGTCCCGAGTTCGAGAACCACTCGATATATCGCATCAACAAGATTAACATCTATCCTACCTACGACCCGATGTTGCGTTCGTCGTTTGGCTTCAAGGCCAATGCCGTTATCGACACTGTGTCGTACGGAGGTCTTAGCATCATCCGCGACCTTACCTCATCGCCACGCCTTCGCGACGAGGTGCTTCGCAAGGTTGTGCCTATGCAGCCAAATAGCATCTATAGTGCTCGCGAGGTGCAGGCAACATACAACGAACTTATGTCGTTGGGTCTCTTCCGCAACACAAAGGTGGGTTTCTCGCTCACTGGTAGTGGCGAGGGTTTAGTGACATATATCGGTAAGCAGCAGAGCGACGCAAGGCAGTTTGTTGATATCAAAGAGCGATATCTCGACTGCAACATCTACTGCACGCCCGCCCTCAAGCAGAGTATGAAGGTTGAGGTTGAGGCCTCGTCGACATCGTCGTTCTATGGCCTTAGTGCCACGCTCGGCTACACCAACAACAATGTCTTCCGTGGTGCAGAAGCCTTCGATATCGCCGCCCGCTTCGGTTTCGAGTTTATGTATGCCCGCGATGTTGCCAAGCGTAGTGCCCAGGAGCTTAACATCACTACTGGTTTGTCGTTTCCTCGCTTCCTAACACCGTTTCACATCTCCTATGGCGACATAGTCTCGCAGCCTCGCACACGCCTCGAGTTTGCATTCGACTATCAAAATCGTCCATACTATCGACGTAATATCTTCACTGCACGTTGGGCCTATAGCTGGCGTCGTGGTGAGCGTTCGTCGTTTGTCGTTCGACCTATCGATATCAACTGGATTGATGTGAAGAGTGTCGACCAGGAGTTTTTGGCAGATATCGATAATCAGTATCTTAGAACCTCGTTCGAGTCACAGCTCAACGCAGGTCTCACCGCTTCGTATGTCTATAATACGCAGCGTAGCAATCTCGACCGCACAAGTACACTTATGCGTGCCAATGTCGAGACTTCGGGTAACTTGTTGCAGGGAGTCAAGAGCCTCTTCTCGCACTACGCCCCTGGCAAGAACTACTACGAGATCTTTGGTATCCGCTACTCGCAGTATGTGCGTGCAGATATAAACCTTAGCCATACGCACGACCTCGGCTATAGGATGGCTCTTGCAGGACGTCTCTTTGCGGGTGTTGGTGTCACTTATGGTAATTCGGCAGGACGTTCCATCCCGTTCGACAGAATGTTCTACTGCGGTGGTGCTAACTCTATGCGTGGCTGGGTGCCTCGTACTCTCGGCCCAGGTGGTGTTTCGAGCGTTAATAACACGCTATACCCAGCACAGGTCGGTGATATGCGTCTCGAGGCTAACCTTGAGTTCCGCTTCCCAATATGGAGTCTATTCTATGGAGCTCTCTTCTTCGATGCTGGTAATGTGTGGTATCTGCGTGATTCACAGGCGTCGAGCTACGAGGAGGTCTTCCGCTTCAATGAGTTCTACAAACAGCTTGGCTTCAACACGGGTCTTGGACTTCGTATCGATGCTACATTCGTAATTCTGCGTATCGACCTCGGTCTTCAGCTCCACAACCCAGGTCTTCCAGATGGTCAGCGATGGATTCACGACTTTAAGTGGAAGAATATGGCTCTTAACTTTGGTGTTGGCTACCCATTCTAAAAATTCGCATAAAAAGGCTGCTTTGTCGTTATGCTCGTTCTCGAAATCCTCACATACGCCAAGTATGCTGCGGTTTCTCGTACTTTGCAAGCCTAAAATCAGCTCTTTTTCTGCGAATTTCTCCAAATCACAGGCTGCTTTGTCGTTATGCTCGTTCTCGAAATCCTCACATACGCCAGCGATATATAGAAAATAACAATGGCTGTTAAGCAATCGCTTAACAGCCATTTATTCGTTTTCGTCTCCCTACTTATGTCTTACAAAGCGGAGTGAGTGGGGTGTCACCTGCTTAATGATGATACGCTCGTCAAAGGCGTAGCGATGATAGAGTTCATCGTTGTAATAGCGGATGGTGACCATCTCAACATCCTCGCTCTTCTCCACATCAAAACCCTCGGCCTCAAGCTCCAAAATGGCGTCGTCGATATGCCAGGAACTGTCAACCGACATATATAGATCCACTGCTGAATTATGCACGATATTAGTCTTGATACGGTGGCTCTCGAAGGTATTGAACACCTTTGCAAACTTCTCCTCGAGTACAAACGAGAGGTCGCGAGAGTGCAACTTGAGTAGCACCTGGTTGCTCTTCTGTATCATAATAGGCTCGTAGACACGCTCTACATCGCCTGTAATCACCGAGCCCGTGGCGTGCTTGTCGCCAAACGGACGGACATAGAGCGGAATGTTCTTCTGCTGCAGAGGCTTGATTGTCTTGGGGTGGATGATCTGAGCACCACTATAGGCCATCTCGATGGTATCCATATAGTTAAGACGCTCAATCTTGCGAGCATCGGGGAAGATCTTAGGGTCTGCGTTGAGGATTCCATCCACATCCTTCCACACGCTCATCGACTCAGCATTAAGCACGTTGGCGACTATGGCTGCCGAATAGTCGGAACCCTCGCGACCGAGGGTTGTCGTAGTGCCATCGGGAGCACCGCCAATGAATCCCTGACCAACGAACACCGAGACGTCGCTACCTGCAATCTCTCGCTTGAGACGAATCTCAGTAGCCTCGAGGTTGACGTTAGCATCCTTGTGGCGTTGCTCTGTGAGGAAGGCACGACGCATATCTACCCAGCGGTTCTTCACGCCGTGGCCGTTGAGGTAGTTCGAGATGATTGTTGTCGATATAATCTCGCCATAGGCTACGATGGTGTCGTACCACAACTCTGCATCCGACGAGCGGTAGATTGTGTTGCGTACAATGTTACGAAGCTGCTCGAAGAGTTTGTCTACATCCTCGATGGTGCGATCAGCACCAATCAGCTCGTCGATGATTGTGCGGTGGTAGGCGTAGCTCTCGTCGATGCGGCTGAGTGCCGCGGCCTCGTCGCCCTGCTGCATAGCACTAAATACTGCCTCGAGTGCGTTTGTGGTCTTTCCCATAGCCGAGACAATGATAAACAACTCGGTCTCACCACTTACGATATCGAGGAGGTTTCGTACGCCTCGAGCATCCTTAACTGAGGCACCTCCAAACTTATATACTTTCATAGTTGTGTTAGTACTTTATATTATATCTACTCACTGGTTGAGTAGCTCAAGAATAGAATCTTCGTCGTAGCCACACTCGCGGTATAGCTCGTCGGGTGTTCCCTGCTCTACAAAGCGGTCGGCAATGCCGAGGTTGGTGATAGCTGGGTGGAGACCCTTTTTAGCCATATAGGCCACCACAGCCTCGCCTACACCGCCACGCACTATGCCATCCTCGATTGTAATAACTCGTTTAAATCGGCTGCCAATCTCCTGGAGAAGCTCTTCGTCGAGAGGCTTGACATAGCGTAGGTCGTAGACTGCAACGCTCTTTGACGACCTCTCGGCAGCTCTGAGAGCGACATTTGCCATTGGGCCGAGGGCGATGATAGCTATGTCACTGCCCTCACGCAGCAGCTCTCCACGTCCTATCTCAAGACTCTCGAACGCCACTCCTCGCCATTCTACGCCGCAACCAATGCCACGAGGATAGCGTATTACGCTCGGCGAGTCGGTGTTGAGAGCCGTATACATCATATTGCGGAGCATAAGCTCGTTGCGGGGCACTGCGATAGTGAGGTTTGGAACACAGCCAAAGTATGCCAAGTCGAATGCTCCGTGGTGCGTAGCACCATCCTCGCCAACCAAGCCACCACGATCAAGGCAGAGGACAACGGGGAGGCGTTGAAGTGCTACATCGTGGATGACATTGTCGTAGGCACGCTGCATAAATGTCGAGTAGATGTTGCAGAAGGGACGTTTGCCCTGTGCTGCAAGGCCTGCCGAGAAGGTTACGGCGTGGCCCTCGGCGATACCCACGTCGAAGCATCGCTCGGGCATCTGCTCCATCACGATATTCATCGAACAGCCCGAGGGCATTGCTGGTGTGATGCCCACAACACGCTCATCAAGGCGAGCAAGGTCGAGCAGCGTCTCACCAAATACATCCTGATAGCGAGCAGCGGGGTAGTTCGAGCGTTTGCGTTCGCCTGTCGCCACATCGAAGCGGCCAGGGGCGTGCCACACCGAAGGGTTAGCCTCAGCGGGGGCGTAGCCCTTACCCTTCGTGGTCTTGATGTGGAGCAACTTAGGTCCGTTAATCTCCTTTAGGGCACGGAGTGTGCGAATGAGCTCCACTATGTTATGGCCGTCGATAACACCAAAATATCGGAAGTTGAAACTCTCAAAGAGGTTGCTATTCTGCAGCAATCCCTGCTTGATGGCATTTCCCGTTTTGCGAACAAGGCGGTGTAGCGGAGGTATCACTCCGAGGCCCTTCCAGAGGGTATTCTTAAGGCCATTGTACCACTTCGAGGTAGACATTCTCACCAGGTAGCTGTCGAGAGCTCCTGTAGGCTTGTCGATCGACATCTCGTTGTCGTTGAGTACGACAAGGAGGTTGGTTGTGGGCGATGCTCCGGCATTGTTAAGACCCTCGAAGGCAAGACCTCCAGTCATAGCTCCATCGCCAATGACTGCCACCACGTGCTCCTTGCCACCACTCATCTCCACAGCCTTGGCCATACCGAAGGCTGCCGAGATACTCACCGACGAGTGTCCCGCACCAAAGGCGTCGTACTCGCTCTCGGCCATACGAGGGAAGCCGCTTATGCCCCCCTGCTTACGATTGTTAAGGAACGCCTCGCGACGCCCTGTGATGATCTTATGGGCGTATGCTTGGTGTCCCACATCCCAGACAATGCGATCTTCGGGGGTGTCGTAGACATAATGAAGTGCCACAGTGAGCTCCACAGCACCGAGGCTCGAGCCGAGGTGACCCGGATTCGAGGCACAACACTCTAATATATATTGTCGTAGCTCCTGGCAATAGAGCGTTAGCTCACCCTCCGATAGCCTTTTAAGGTCGGCAGGCGAGTTAACAGAGGTAAGCAAACGATACTCTTTGCTCTGCATTGTAACCACTCTTTTAAAAATTAGTTTGCCACGTTGTGTCGCGACACGGGGCTCATAATATTGACGCAAAGCCCCACTTTTAACATTAAGTTATTTATCGACGAGAAACACTACTTCACTCTGAGCTTCTTGCCGAGCTTGAGTATTGTGGTCTCGGTGATGCCGTTTAGCTCACAGAGCCTCTTCACTGAGGTGCTATACTTGCGTGCTAAGGCTCCAAGTGTGTCACCCGATACGATGGTGTGGTACTGTGCCGACGATGCCGCCTCAGCCTTTGCACCCTTTGTCTCGACCTTGAGCTTCTTGCCAAGTTTGAGGATTGTTGTCTCGGTGATGCCGTTTAGCTCGCAGAGTCTCTTCACTGTTGTGCCATACTTCACGGCAATATGGCCGAGCGTGTCACCCGATACGATGGTGTGATACTGATAGCTCGCAGCAGTTGTTGCTGCCGCAGTGGTGCTCTTTGAACTATTTGTCGTTGTAGTCTTTGTTTCTGCTGGTGCTGCTGCTGGCTCGCTGTTTGTCGCAACCTCGGTTTTGGTCTCTGTGCTCACAGCAGCTGTTGTAGTCTCGATATAGTTACCCTTGGTATTGGACTTTGTTGGAGGGTCGATGAACTGCACCTTGCCACCACCGCGTGGAAGGCCAGCGTAGGCACTCTTCGAGGTGCTATAGCGAGAGTATGGAATCTGCACGCTCCTGTCCACAGGGCGATTCTCGTCTGCTGTAGAGTGCTTCATAAGCCACTCGTAGATCTCCTCGATGTAGAATACACGTGCATATACCGAGTGGTTGGCACCCACCTGCTCGTCGTAGCGAAGACGTGGCAGTGAGGCGTCACCCTGACTCATAGCATCTCGCACCTTACGCGACTCGCTGACGGCAACCGCGGCATCAGCCGTGCCGTGCATAATCATCAATGGAACCTTGTTGAGCTGCTGGAGCATAGTGTTCTTGCGTGTGGAGCCACCGCACATAGCCACCGCAGCCGCTACACGGTCGGGGTATGTGGCTGCGAAGTCGAGTGTGCCGTAGCCGCCAAGACTCATACCCATAACATAGAGACGCGTAGTGTCGACATCGTAGCGTTGGATCACCCAGTCGACAACATTCATCACGCTCTCGGGACGCCACCAGTCGCCGTGGTTGACCTGTGGTGCGATGACCATAGCATCTATCTTACGACCACGCCAAATAGCATCAATCACGCCATACTCACGCACCTTGTTGAGGTTTGTGCCACTGAGACTTCGTCCGTGGAGAAACAGAATGACAGGCAGGGGTTTTGCCACCTCGATGCTATCACCAACCTCCTGGCGTTTAACGCGGTTGTCGGCATAATCGCTTGGTACGTAGAGCCAAAAGTCGTAGCCATTCTTCACAGAGTCACGCATAGCATAGACCTGTGCCGAGACGATGCTTGGCAGGATGGCTAATATGATAAGGATTAAAAGTCGCTTCATAACACTTTGGTTGTTAGATGTTAACGAATTTGGAATTTATGGATCTCACGACCGCGGCTGCCCACAACCACGCAGTTGTCAACAACAACAGGCGATGACTCGAAGTTGTTGGCAAGGTGCTTCTTGCAGATTATGCGGCCAGTGACGCCCTCGATAAGGTAGGCATTGCCCACCACGTCGCCAGTGAAGATATACATCTTGCCGTCAGAGGTGTAAAGTGCTACAGGCGACGACCAAGAGTAGTTCGAGAGTCGAGTGCGATAGACAATCTCGCCAGTTTTGCGGCTGATAGCCACGAATGTGCCTGCGTCTGATGAGCCCATACCGCAGAGGTTTGTGAAGATGAGACCCTCGCAGTCGCCGTGACCAAGCAGCGGTGTTGAGAACATACCACCCTCAATGCCCTTTGTGCTGTTGCCCATCTTGCGGCAGGCAATCTTCTTCTGCCATATCACCTCGCCAGTCAAGGCGTTGAGCTTGGTGAAGTGGCAATATCCGGGGCTTGCCTGCTTGTCGACAGCAGAGCCAGCGTAGAGCACCACGTTGTCCTCCTCCTCGGCAATGATGACTGTTGCGTCGGTGTCGTCAGTATTGCTGAAGCACCATACAGGCTTCAACGTGTTGATGTTGGTGCAGAGGATGTTACCGCGATTGTCGCTTGTGTAGAGATAGTTTTTGTAGACAGCTGGTGAGGACTCCATACCTGGGGCGAGTCCACCCTTGCGATAACGCATATTACTGTGCATCTTAACGCTATTTCCTGTGGTTGTGAGTTTGTATATTGTACCATTCTCACCTGGACGAATCACAAAGTCGTCGACAACGATTGCCGAAGCGTCGTATGCACCCCAGCGTCTCCAAGCCTTGTTGTCGCGACCAAAGTAGTCGAGACGCTTGTGGTCGAAGATGTTGTAGACAACGGCTCCAATAGCACCCTCCGAAGGTATTCCCTGACCCACGTAGAGGTTACCATTGAGGCGAGGGTCAAGCGACACAGAACCCTTGATAGGGTTCTTGCCGACGAGTGCTTCGCGTGAGGCCTTGCCCGTCTCGAAGTCAATGAAGTAGACATTGCCGCATAGCGAGCCGACGATAATCTCGCGGTTGCCAAATTGCGAGGTGAGCTTTGTAGAGCGTTCACGCTGCACGTTTATGAGTGAGTCGCTCCACTCAACAAATACAGGCTGGCCTGTCCATCCCGATCCGCCGCCCCAGATGCCGTAGTCGGTCTCTCGGCTGTCGTAGTCGGTGCGGAATGTCCATACGAGCTCGATTGTCGATGGCACACTGTCGAGTTTACCAGCGTAGGGCATATCGCGGCGTGGTGAGCCACGGAAGGTGAAGATGCCCGGAGCCTCGGCATAGAGGTCACGATGGCTCTGTAGACGGGCATCGCGGAGTGTGTCGAGGAGCTCGATACTATATTCAAGGCCCTTGGTTGATGTGTATGTCGTGTCGGGCAATTCGCACTTTGCCGAGGCCGTATCGACGGCCATAAGAAGGAGTACAATACTCGCTACTTTTCTAAAATCTATAAGTTGCATCACACTTTATGTGTTAGTATTAATTCTGCGAAGGTAGTGATTTTATTTCGAACAACCCAATTTTTGATCCCATTATCACGATTTTTAATATAAAGAGGCTCTTGAATCGTACTAAATAGTGCGAGTAGGTGCCCAACGTGAAATTAGATGGCTAAAAAATTATGATTTTAATCGGAAAATTACTACCTTCGCATTCGATATAGATGTTTAACACTCCGAAATCAATAGTATGGCAACAGCAAAATATAAGAGAATACTCCTCAAGCTCAGTGGTGAGTCACTCCAGGGTAAGCAGAATTATGGTCACGATGTCGACGTCCTTCGCGACTATGCAGAGCAGATTAAGCGTATCCAAGAGATGGACGTAGAGATCGGTATTGTGATTGGCGGAGGCAACATCTTCCGTGGTATTCAGGGTGCTGGTCGAGGTTTCGACCGCGTCAAGGGCGATCAGATGGGTATGCTCGCGACAATCATCAACTCATTGGCTTTGCAGTCGGCACTTGAGTCTGTAGGCGTCAAGTGCAAGGTCCTCACATCGATTCGTATGGAGCCTATCGGCGAGTACTACTCTAAGGCTAAGGCTTTGGAGTATCTCGAGGCGGGATATGTAGTAATCATTGGTGGTGGCACCTCAAACCCATACTTCTCGACCGACACAGCTTCGGCACTGCGTGGCATCGAGATCGAGGCAGAGGTTATGTTCAAGGGCACTCGCGTGGATGGTATCTACACCGCAGACCCTGAGAAGGATCCTACGGCCACCAAGTTCGATACAATAACCTTTGACGAGGTGCTCGCACGTCGTCTTAAGGTTATGGATCAGACGGCCTTCACGCTCTGCCGTGAGAATCATCTCTCGCTAATCGTATTCGATATGGACACTGTGGGAAATCTCGAAAAGGTTGTCACTGGCGAGAATATTGGCACGATAGTTACAGAGTAAATTCGGGGTATTCCCGTTGTAGTATTAAATGATGTTTAACTTGATTATTGAGAAGATTTATGGCAATTGAGAGTAAATACAATAAGCGTGGTTCGACACTCTCGCTTTTGGTTATGCTTGCTGTGCTTATCGCCCTTGTGGTGGTGATTATAATGTGGCCTTTCGGTGCTGAGGCTGAGGAGGTTGTAGCTGAAGATGTAGCTGTTGAGGCTGCAGTTGAGGCCGAGCCTGAGCCAGCCGAGGAGCAGAAGAGCGAGGAGGACGATGTCGAGGCGACAACACTTGTGAATGTTGGTGATGTGGCTCCCGATTTCGCCGTTACTATGCTCGATGGCCGCACGATTAAGCTCTCTGAACTTCGTGGCAATGTGGTTATGGTCTGCTTCTGGGCTACGTGGTGTCCCCCTTGCCGTCAGGAGCTTGCTCACCTACAGGAGGGTGTCATCGATCAGTTTGCAGGCGAGAAGTTTGTCGTCTTGCCTATCTCGCGTGGCGAGGAGCGTGCAGTGGTTGAGAAGTTTATCGTGGACAACGGCTATAAGTTTGGTGTAGGTCTCGATAGCGACCGTGCTATCTACGATCTCTATGCTTCGAACTACATCCCTCGCACCTTCATTGTTGACAAGGAGGGTAAGGTTGTCTATCGCACTGCGGGCTACGACGAGGTCATCGCCCAGGAGGTTAATGCCGCTATTACTAAGGCACTTAAGTAGATGAACGAAATAATTAATTAGCTACAATATGGATACTAAGACTATTTTGAATGAGGCAGCTGACCGTATGCAGCGTGCTGTTGACCACCTCACTGAGGAGTTGCTTAACCTCCGTGCAGGTAAGGCTTCTGTAAACATCCTCAATGGTGTATTTGTTGATTATTATGGCTCACAGACTCCTGTCTCAGGTGTTGCCAGCGTCACTGTTCCTGATGCTAAGACAGTGCTTATCCAGCCTTGGGATAAGAATATGATTCGCCCTATTGAGAAGGCTATCATCGACTCTAACATTGGCCTTACTCCATCGAACAACGGCGAGCACATCCGTCTCACTATGCCTCCACTCACTGAGGAGCGTCGTAAGGAGATTGTTAAGAAGGTTAAGGGCGAGGGCGAGACTGCTCGTATCAGCTTGCGTAATGCACGCCGCGATGCTGTTGAGGCATTCAAGAAGGCTCAGAAGGATGGTATGTCTGAGGATGAGCAGAAGGATGGTGAGGCACAGGCACAGAAGCTCCTCGAGAAGTACACTAAGCTTATCGACGCTGAGCTCGAGAAGAAGGAGAAAGAGGTAATGACTGTGTAAATAGACTCTTGAAAATACTCATAAAGTGGGGTTGTTCGACTAATCGGACAACCTCGCTTGTTTTTATGCTGAGCACCGGGGCTATTTGCGTGTTAAGATAATTTTTTGTAAATTTGAGAAACTAAACCATTGTATATGTCTCAGATTGCTAAATTTCAGGCGGCTCTCGACTCTAACCATAAGCTATTCAACTATCTTAGTTGCTCTGCTCCATCGTGGTGGAGTAGTGTATTAAGCTATAGGTCGACCGCTACGGCGAAACGTGGAATCTATATTGACGTGCGTAAGGATAACACCATAAACGTCTACTACCAGGGTGCTTCGTTAGCAAAGATTGAGTGGAGTAAAGGTCGGGCACAAGCAACAGCTCACCACAAATATCTCGGTATCGAGAGAAGCGGTAAGACTCTCTATTACCCCTGCGAGCAGCAGTTGGAGATGCTCGGTAATGAGGAGTGTTGCCTGTTGCGTAATGCCGAGGCATTCTACACAAATAGGGATGGCCGAGAGGAGCTTGATGCAGAGAGGAAGTGCGAAAAGAGGCTTCAGGGCGAGGTTGTGTGTAGCTCACCTGGACTCTACATCGATTCGGAGTTTGCACACCGCTACGAAGAGGGTTCGCAGCATACCATCCGCATTGACTTGGTTAGAGTGGTCGACAACACTCTGCAGTTTGTCGAGCTGAAGCGTATTCAGGATCCGAGACTCTTATGTAAGAATGTCAATATCACGCCAGAGATTATCACTCAGATGGAGGAGTATCGCAATTTCCTGGAGGCTAATAGTGGGAGCATCCTCAGCTACTACAAGAGGATTATCGAGATTAAGCGTAGCCTTGGCCTGCTCCTCATAGATATAGATGTCGACAAGTTGGAGATTTGTACAACGCCTTGCCTGGAGATTTATAACCTTTACAAACCAGCACTCAAGCACTTCGAGAGTAGGCGTCAGAGGCGAATAGATAGGATCGAGTGCCACCTCCAAGCCCACAACATAGATTATTGCATTAAGTGATGAGGCTCAGAATACATCGAGGTAGCCACGAGATTGGTGGCAGCTGCGTTGAGATTAGCACCCCAGAGTCGAAGGTGCTCATCGATTTCGGTATGCCTCTCGATTTCGAGAGTCGTAGCGTCGAGCAGCAGCAAGGAGTCCTTGACAGAGCTAAGGAGTGGTGTCGTGGTGTCGATGCCATCTTTCTGAGCCACGCACACGCTGACCATTATGGTCTCTTGGACTCTTTAGAGGTGGGAACACCTATCTATGCCACGGCAGAGACCTTCGCGATGCTGGAGCTTGATGGCATCTTTGGCCAAGATCCTACTTGCCATCTTACTCGTCATACACTTCGTAGCTATGAGCCTATGGAGGTCGCAGGTCTCCGTATCACGGCATATCCTGTTGACCACTCGGCATTTGGTGCCTCGGCACTCCTTGTTGAGTACAATGGTATGCGGGTGTTGTATAGTGGCGATATACGTCTTCACGGCGTCAAAGGAGTGCTGTATAAACGCTTGCCACAAGATGTCGATTATCTGCTTCTTGAGGGTACAAATATCTGTCGTACACAGTCGTTGATATCGGAGCGAGATGTCGAGGCGGCCTTTGTCGAGGCATTTGAGACTCACTCCGAAGCTCTGCACCTGGTGTGGTGCTCGTCGAAGAATATAGATCGAATATGTGCAGTCGTGAGAGCCTGCATTCGTATGGGGCGTGAGCTTGTTGTCGACCCCTTTGTGGCTAACGTGCTCGACCGAGTGTCACGCCTTAACTCCAAAATACCTTCGGTGAGGAGCTCACGACAGCTAAGAATATACTTTCCTCGTGCTGCAACCTCTCGTCTACTTACGCTTGATAGAAGAGGCTATATCTACTCGCACCGCCCTCGTGAGAATAGGGTGTCGTATGCCGATATCGCCTCGGCACCACACCGCTATGTTATGCTGGTGCGACCCTCACTTCTCGATTTTTTGCGATGTATAGATGGTTGCGATATCTGCTTCACAAAGTCGATTTGGAGTGGCTATTGGGGTGATCCCGAGGTAGCTCCATTTCGCGAGTGGGTGGAGAGTCGCTGCACTCTGCTTGATGATATTCACTCGAGTGGTCACGCCGATGTCGAGTCGCTACAACACATTGTGGCTCACGTGCGTCCACGTCGCCTTATTCCGATACATACCGACTCGCCAGAGCGATACTCGGAACTCTTTGCTGAGAGCGAAATACTCTTCGCGGAGGATGATGAGGTTGTGGTGCTATGAAAATAGATTGGGGTTGTCCTTACGAGACAACCCCAATCTGTTGGTATAGCAAAATATCAGCCTACTACTTAACGCTCTTGAGAAGCTCAACGAGCAACTTCCAGAACTTGTCGACAGTAGCGATCTCGAGACGCTCGGTTGGTGAGTGAACGCCACGCAATGTTGGACCAAACGACACCATCTCGAGGTGTGGGTACTTCTCGAGGAAGAGACCACACTCCAAACCAGCGTGGATAGCACGCACCTTAGGCTCTGAGTCGAACAAGCGGCGGTAGCAATCTACCGAGCACTTCAAGAGTTCTGAATCTGGGTTAGGTGCCCAACCAGGGTAGCCGTCAGAGTGCTCTACATCGCAACCAGAGAGGTAGAATACCGACTCGATGGTCTGTGCTGCATAGAGCTTAGCACTCTCGACAGACGAACGCTGCGAGGTGGTGATAACAACCTTCTGCTCATCGTGGTTGAACTTCACAGATGCAAGGTTAGATGATGTCTCAACGAGGCCTGGCATAGCAAACGACATTGCCAAAACACCATTAGGAAGGCCTACCAATGTGAGCAACAAGTAGCACAAGTCGTCGTTCGACATAACCATCTCAGGTGCCTTCTCGACATCCTCGACAGCGAAACGCATATCTGGCTCAGTGTGCTTGAACTCCTCCATAAGGGCCTGTCCAAACTCGAGGTAACGCTCCTCGAAATCCTCCTTAGACTCGGTAGGAACACCCACTACAGCGAATGCCTCGCGTGGGATGGCGTTACGCAAGTTACCGCCGTTGAAGTCGGCAAGGACAACCTGGAAGGTGTCGATAGCATTGTAGAGGAAGCGTGCAAGGAGCTTGTTAGAGTTTGCACGACCCTTGTCGATATCGTCGCCAGAGTGGCCACCGAGCAAGTCGCCAACCTCGAGACGCACGAAGGTGTAGCCCTCTGGAGCCTCCTCAGTCTCATAGTCGAACTTAGCAACAGTGTCGATACCGCCAGCACAGCCGATGAACAACTCGCCCTCGTCCTCAGAGTCGAGGTTCACGAGATACTTGCCTGTGAGCATACCCTCGCCAAGGCCGAAGGCACCAGTAAGACCTGTCTCCTCATCTACAGTGAAGAGAGCCTCGATAGCTGGGTGCTCGAGAGTCTCGTCGAGCAACACAGCGAGTGCAGCGGCCATACCGATACCGCAGTCAGCACCGAGTGTTGTTCCATCGGCATATACCCAACCGTCCTTGATAAATGTGCGGATAGGATCATTCTCGAAGTCGAACTCAACGTCAGAACGCTTCTCGCAGACCATATCCATATGTGACTGAAGAATCACAGCTGGGCGATCCTCATAGCCCTTAGTTGCCGCCTTGCGGATTACAACGTTGCCAGTCTCGTCGGTCTGGTAGTCGAAGCCGTGCTTCTTGGCCCACTCGATGAGCCACGCGATGATCTTCTCCTCCTTCTTTGATGGGCGAGGTACCTTAGTGATGTCGTCAAACTGCTCCCAAATAAGCTTGGGCTCCAAATCTCTGAGTGTCATAATATTAGTTTTAAGTTAGTATTGAGTTATTCGTTACGTTCAAAAAGTTTTACCCCCTTGAGCAGTGGGTTGCGTCGTGCGAGGAGCAACATCTCAATCGCGATAAGAAGAAGTGCAGCACCTAAGAACCACTGATACTCTTCGTCGTACTCCTCGAAGATTATCTCTTGTAGCTCTGCCTCCTCAATCTCGTTTAGACGCTTGATGATGCCCTCGAGGCCAAACTCCTCGTTGCGAGAACGGGTGTAGATGCCCTCTGTGGTCTGGGCAATCTGCTGTAGAAGCTGCTCATTGAGTTTGGTGAGCACCATCTTACCCTCCTCATCCTCTATAATCTGGCCGTCGATCTTTAGCGGTTTGCCCTCGGGTGTGCCGATACCAATGCAACACACCACGATGCCCATCTGTCGAGCACGCTCAGCAGCGGCAAGGGCATTCTCGTCGTGATCCTCGCCATCGGTTATGAGTATCATAACGCGGCTCTTAGAGTTGTGTGTGCTGCTCGAGAACGAGAGCATTGCAGTCTCGATAGCCTCACCCAGGTCGGTACCCTGTGCTGCAATCAGCGAAGGACTTAGCTGCTTGACCTTTGCCAAGGCCATCTTATAGTCGCTGGTCACTGGTAGTAGCACCTCGCTCTCATCGGCAAAGGCCACGATGCCCACACCATCCTCCTTCATATTCTCGACAAGCTGCGTTATGGCGTAACGTGTGCGGGCCATACGGCTTGGTTCGACATCCTCGGCCAACATTGAGTTAGAGACGTCAACGACAAGCACAATCTCACGACCCTGACGCTCACGGCTACCGAGCTTAGAGCCCGTCTGTGGACGTGCTGCAGCAATGGCAATGAGTGCCACGGCTGTGGCGAGCAGCGTGCTCTTAATCCAACCTCGTGCTTGAGAGCTGTCGGGCATTAGCCCCTTTATTGCTTCGAGGTTTCCGAGGCGGCGTAGCTTATGGCGTGCGTAAATCGATACCACCCAGTGTAGGAGTAGTATTGCAGGCGACAGGGCGAGAAGCCATAGCCATTCGGGTGATGCAAAATTAAATATATTCATACTCTGTAAATCCTATAAATTGGCTGGTTATGGGAGTCTGTGGAGAATAATCTTGCTGAGCAACAGCTCGGCAACAAGCAGGATGAGTCCCCACATCATCCAACCAAAGAAGAGCTCCTCGTAACTTATGTAGTCTGTAACCTCCACCTTGCTCTTCTCCATCTGGTCGATCTCGTCGTAGATCTTAGTGAGAGCATCGCTATTCTCGGCACGGAAATATTTACCCCCCGTAACCTTTGCCACCTCGCGAAGCACTTCCTCGTCGATCTCGACATTTACCATCGCAAGCATATGGTTGCCAAATGAATCCATAATCGGCATTGGAGCCTGACCACGGCGGCCCACACCGATTGTGTAGACCTTGATGCCGAGATCGCGGGCGATGTCGGCAGCCATTCGTGGCGATATCTGTCCACTGTTGTTAACACCGTCGGTTACAAGCACCACAACCTTCGATTTAGCACCGCTCTCGCGTAGACGGTTGAGAGCTGTGGCAAGACCGTTACCTATGGCTGTACCGTCGTCGATAATGCCGCTGCGAAGACGCGATAGAGAGGTCTGTACAGCACCTCTATCGGATGTGAGAGGACACTGCGTGAAGGACTCGCCAGCAAAGGCAACAATCGATATTCTGTCGCCCTCGCGGTCGGCAATAAACTCTGATGCAATGGCCTTCGAGGCCTCCAATCTGTCGGGCTTAAAGTCTTGGGCGAGCATCGATGTGGAGATATCCATCGCCACCACAATGTCTATACCCTCTACCGTGGTCTCTTGTTCGAAGTGCTCCTCGACAGGGCGTGCTAAGGCTATGATAAATAGCGAAATGGCAGCCAGTCGCAGCACTATGGGGAGTGGACGTAGCCAATATCTCGGTGTGCGAGGGGCTCGTGTGCTACCAATTGTCGAGACTATGAGCGTAGCTCTTCGGCGGCCTATCCATATGTGGTATGCAGCTAAGAGCGGCACTATGACAAGTAGCCACAATATTTCGGGATTCTGAAAATTCATACTCTACCAATTTTTCTTTCCTTGCAACACAACGCCCCTCTTGCCATCCTTGATCTTATCCTGAGTCTTGTTCTCCTCAGCCTGGATAGCATCGAGCATTCGCTCCTGCTCGTCGTTTAGGCCCTCTTTGTTAGGCTGTTCGTTTGGCTGCTCCTCGCCCTCGTTGTCGCCCTCATCATTCTGAGGCTCGTTCTGCTGCTCGGAGTCATCGCCATTATTCTGCGAGTCGTTGTTGTTGCCGTCTTTGTTCTGATTGTCGGGATTCTGCTTGTTGTCGCCTCCCTCCCCACTATCATTTTGGTTCTGGTCGTTCTGCTGTTGTTGGTCGTCCTGCTGGTTTTGGTTGTTCTGCTGTTGCTGCTGCTGAGCATTACGCTTTTGGTCAACTATACGCTTGGTGAGCACATAGTTACGCTTAGTCTCCTGGTCGTCAGGGTTGAACTTTAGTGACTCGCGAAAGGCGTTGAGCGAAGACTCATACTCCTGCTGGAGAAAGAGGCTCTCACCCAAGTTGCGTAACACCTCGGCACGCTGCTCAGAGCTGAGGTATTGGTTGTTAGCAATCTTCTCGAAGTACTCGTTCGAGACCTCTGGTTTGAGTGTGCTATCCTGTGGATTGCTGAACATAAGGTGCATATAGGCATTAGCACGGTTATACAATGCCTCGTACGACCCTGGGGCGTGCTCCAATGCCTCGTTATAGCGGTTGAGGCTGTTGTAGAAGTTTCGGCGGCGGAACTGCTCGTTACCATCACGCACCAAGCCTCGCTCGGGGAGTAGCTGTGCTGAGAGCGACACAACGCCAAAGAGAAGTGCCACGACGACTACAAACACTCTACGTAGTATGCTACTATACTTTATCATTCGCCAATCTTTGTGTCAATGGTTATATCCTGCTTGCCCTCGTTTTGAGCCTGGTCCACAAGCTTTGTATTCTCAACAAAGTAGTAGGCACGAATGTAGCTCTCCTCGTTCTCGTCGGGCTCGGGCTCGGCCTTTGCGAACTTCACCATATCGGCAGTGCGGAGAAGAGCAACAAGCGACATTCGACTCTCAAGAGGCATATCAATAGGCTTGAGGGCCTCAATAATCTCGTCAGTGGTAAGCTCCAAGGCACTCACGCCCCAGCGATCAGAGATATATACACGTATGATCGAGGTGAGAGAGGTGTAATACTGTTTGAACTTGCCATTCTGCCATAGCTTGCGGTTGTGGAGCTCCACAAGAGCCTTGTTGGCCACGATGTGGGCTGGGAGCTTAGGTATCACACGTACCTCGGTCTCGCGACGACGCATATAGCGGTAGAGCATCGAGGCGATGAACCATATCACCAGAGCCAAGATGATGAGTGCTGCAATGCCGTAGATGAGGTAGTCGCGAATCTCTATGAGCTTGAATGGTAGATCCTTCTGCGTGGTGATACCATCGGTGCGAAGCTGCTTTGAGGCCAGCAACGAGTCGACCTTGAAGCCCTGTTGCGACATAGGGTCAGCCACCAGAAAGCTCAATGTGTCAAGGTCATTGTAGCGAGCAACACTAAGTGTGAGGGTATCTTGTGCATAGATAGTATCCGGCGCATCGCGGTTCTTTTCGAAGTAGAGAATCGTGGGGCGGAGGTGCATATCGCCGGTCTCCATAACAGCTAAGCGATAACGCTTGCGAAGGTGCAGACGGCGACCATCGACCTTGATGGTGTCGATAGGGTAGTCCTCGATAAGTTCGAGTCTATCCTCGTCGTACTCCTTGAATGTAGATATCTGCTGCAGAGCCTTTGAGCGTTGCTCCACCTCCTCGGGCGTAGGGTTGCCATCGAAGTCGGGGATGCCAATCTCTGTGGCACGGTCCTTCTCGATGTCGAGGATAAACTCCACCTGGTCGCCCACCTCCACGCTATCTTTTGAGAAGTGTGCTGTGAACGTTGGGCGGTCGGCACGAGCTGTACCTATGCCAAGGAGCATAAGCAGGCCTAAGAGCCAAAAAGATATGTGTGAAGACCCTTTCATCGCTGTTTGAACATCTTAATAAGTTCGGCCACATAGTCGCCATCGGTAGTCACGATTGTCGAGTCTATGCGGTTGTGTCTTAGGGTGTTGTGCATCGTCTCGCGACGTTTGCTGTACTGCTCCTGCCAGAATTGGCGTACTCTCGATGATGAGGTGTCGAGCCACTCTGTAGCTCCGGTCTCAGCATCACGCACCTCGACGATTCCGATGTCTGGAAGCTCGGCGTCGCGGCGATCCATAACCTCGATAGCCATAATGTCGTGTTTCGACGATGCGATTTTGAGAGCATCTTCGAGCTTGGGCATATCACCAGGTGAGTTGATAAGGTCCGAAAGCAAGAATGTCGTTGCTCGCTTCTTGTTGACACCCACCAAGTAACGCAGTGCCTCGGAGATGTTGGTTGTAGTGCCTGTTGGCTCGAAGCTTATCAGCTCGCGGATGATTGCGAGGATATGACTACGACCCTTCTTCGGGGGTATGAACTTCTCGACACGGTCGGAAAAGAGTATGCATCCAACCTTGTCGTTGTTCTTTGATGCCGAGAAGGCGAGTGTTGCGGCAATCTCGGTGATGACACCCTTCTTTGTGAGCTCTGCACTACCAAACATTCGTGATGGTGATATGTCGACTAAGAGCATCATTGTGAGCTCACGCTCCTCTTCGTAGACCTTGACGTGCGTACGCTCCGAGCGTGCTGTGACATTCCAGTCGATGTCACGCACGTCGTCGCCCACGCGGTACTCACGAACCTCGGAAAAGGACATACCACGACCACGAAAGGCCGTGTGGTACTTTCCTGCGAAGATCTCGTCTGAAAGGCCACGCGTCTTAATCTCGATGCGACGTACTCGTCTTAATATTTCGTTCTCGCTAAGCTGCATTAGGGCACGATAACGTTGTTAAGGATGTCGGTGATAATCTGCTCAGAGGTGATATTCTCAGCCTCAGCCTCGTAGGTTAGGCCAATGCGGTGACGCAACACATCGTGGCACACGGCACGCACATCCTCTGGGATGACATAGCCGCGACGCTGGATAAAGGCGTAGGCCTTAGCTGCCTTAGCCAACGAGATGCTGGCACGTGGCGAGCCACCATAGGCAATAAGTGGCTGAAGGTGCGAGAGTTTATACTCTGAAGGCTCGCGTGTGGCAAAGATGATGTCGATGATATACTTCTCAATCTTCTCGTCCATATATACCTGCTTGACAACCTCGCGAGCACGCATAATATCCTCGGGCGACACTACGCGGTGAACCTCGGGCATACCCTCGCCACGAAGGTTCATACGGATGATGTCGAGCTCCTCCATACGCTTAGGGTACGAGATCTTGGCCTTGAGCATAAAACGGTCGACCTGAGCCTCGGGGAGTGGGTAGGTACCCTCCTGCTCGAGAGGGTTCTGCGTTGCAAGCACCAAGAATGGCTCGGGAAGGCGGTATGTTGTGTCGCCAATTGTCACCTGCTTCTCCTGCATAGCCTCCAAGAGTGCCGACTGCACCTTTGCTGGTGAGCGATTGATCTCGTCGGCGAGGATGAAGTTGGCGAAGATAGGTCCTCGCTTCACTGTGAACTCCTCGCTACGCTGCGAGTAGATGAGTGTACCGATAAGGTCGGCAGGCAGCAGGTCGGGAGTAAACTGGATGCGTGCGAACTTTGCATCTACAGCCTTCGAAAGTGTTGTGATGGCAAGGGTCTTTGCCAAGCCTGGAACACCCTCAAGAAGTATGTGGCCATCCGAGAGAAGACCGATAAGGAGTGTGTCGACAAGGTGTTGCTGACCCACAATCACACGACCTATCTCCTTGCGTAGAGTATCGACAAATACCGACTCTTGCTCGATATGAGCATTGAGCTCTTTAATGTTAACTACCTCGTTCATTGTGTGTTATATGTTGTTTATCCTATCTAAATTAAATCTTGATCTCTGTGTTTTTGCTCAAGCACAATGTTGTCGTCCACAGGACGAAACGCACACAAAGTCCAAATTATTGCAAATATAATATTTTTTTTGGAATTTTAACCTCTTTTTTCGTCATTCGTTAACCTGCTCCTCGATGCCGAGGCCCGAGCCATTGGCAAGTGTGTTTTTTGAGAGAGGTTGATTCGCCCTAAAAAAATGGCGTTTGACCCATAGAAACATACGTTTCGGATGGTTGAGAGCGTTTATTAATAAAAAAGTTCGTATATTTGTGGTAAGTAGAGCCTCTAGCAGAGTTTTTGCCAGGGGTCGAATAAGCAAAACTTTTGGTACAATGAGAAGATTATATACCATCACAGCACTTGTATGTAGCCTGCTTGTTGTGGGCTGCTCATCGCTCTTTACGACCGCGACGATTGCTCCCGATGACCTCTATCGCACGGATAATCGTGAGGTTGTTGTCAGTCGTATCGAGGCTCAGGCCGAGAAAGATGCCATCGCGAGGGCATCGGATGTAGACTATGGCTCTCCGCAGAGCTATTCGTCGATTGTGGCAGATAGCTATGAGAGTGCATATGCACGCAGACTATATGGCTTCAATTCGCCAACCTACAAACTTCCGTCGAGCTACTATAACTTGGTGGGTAACAGCACTATGTATTATGCAACGGCGTACGATCCAGCCTATTACAATATTATGGTCTCAGGCGACCAGGTGTGGGTAGAGCCTAAGTATATTACCTCGATGTTTGGCTCGTGGGGAGCTACGAATGTTACCTTCGGACTCTACTCCTCGCCTTGGAACTACGGTTGGAGCTATGGTGTCTCGCCATTCTACTACTCGTGGTGGGGCTATCCTCGCTACTCGTGGTACGACTGGAACTGGAACATATGCTATAATCCGTGGTACTACGACTGGTGCTGGGGTTATCCCTCTTATGGCCACCATCACCACCACCACTACCCGGGATTTATGCCTCCGCAGCATCGTCCAGGCAATCGTCCAGGATACCACTCTGGTAGCCGTCCTAACCACGGCTTTGTGGTGACTGGCTCGGGAGCTTCGGCTGGCCCTGGAGTGGGCAATCTCAATGGTGGTCGTGGAACAGCAAGCTCACGCTACACCTCGCCAACGTCGAACAAAAACTATGGCTCAACGACAGTCAGCACTGGCTCTAATCGTCGAGGCACAGTCTCAACGGGTATCAACACAAATAGTTCGTACCAGTCGAGTGGCTTGACCGCAGGTGGTGGCACGGTGAGACCTTCGACAAATAGTGGTTCTAATCGTGGTACGGCGACAGGTGGCTCGTCGAGCAACTTCCGTCAGAGTGGCTCATCAAGTAGAGGTACATCGTCATCAAGCTCGTATCGCGGCAGCAGCTCGTCATCGTCATCAAGCTCGTATCGTGGCAGCACCACATCATCGAGTCGCAGCTCGTATAGTAGTGGTTCGTCGCGAAGTGGCAGTGGCGGTTCGTCACACAGCGGCGGTACAACATCGTCACGCAGATAGCCTAAGTGTTGAATAAAAAGGAATGAGTATGAAAAAGATATATAGATTCTTGGCTGTAGTGCTGTGTAGCATTATGTCGCTACAAGCGACTGATGCACAGACATTAAATATTGGTGGTACAACGATGAATAACGACATCATCGGTTGGGGTGACCTCTACAACCTCTCGTTCACATCGCACAGCTACGGCACAGCACGCTCTATGGCTATGGGTAATGCCTTTGCGGCACTCGGTGCCGATATGGTCTCGGCTTCGCTCAACCCTGCAGGTATAGGTATGTATGTTAATAGCGACCTTCGCATCTCGCCAATGTTGCAGTTTAGTAGTAGCCCTACCAAGGGTGCCGAAAGCTTCATCTCGAACGAGTTCTCGGATCGTGCCACACGCTTCGGCTTCTCGAATTTAGGTGTGGTCTTTACTGCCTATCGTGGCTCAGGAGCACTCACCAATTTCAATATTGGTGTTGTCTACAATCGTATTGCTGACTTCAACCATAGTACAAAGTTTGCATCGTATGGCAATGCTGCTCATAACTCTATGGCCAACCTCTTTGCTGAGTTCTCTAATGCCGATGGCCTTGTGACAAATGTTGATGGAACTATGCCATTTGGCAATGATCCATATTACTGGGGTGCGGTGCTTGCCTACAAGAATGGTCTTACGAATAGGGATGCTAACGGCTGGTTTATCGACCGCATAGGCGAGAATGCCATCGTCGACCAGTTTACGGCAGTTGATACTCGTGGCTCGATTGGCGAATATGCCTTTAGCTTTGGATTTAACTTTGTCGATAAGCTCTACCTCGGTGCGACAATCGGTGTCCAGAGTCTCAACTATCGCCGCACGGTGTATTATGGCGAGAACTATCTCTACGACACCTATCCCTCTGGCGACGAGATGCCATATCAGTTGGAGTTTATGAACTACGAGCAGTCGACACGCATCTCAGGCACAGGCATAAATCTCAAGCTCGGCCTTACGTGGCGTCCGCTGCATTGGCTCCGTGTGGGTGCCGCTTATCACACAGCTACGGCCTTCAACCTATCGTTGCAGTACTATGGTGATATGTGGTCAGAGACCTATAGTGCAGGTACTAATCCTGAGGGTTATGATGTGGGAGCTAACGGATATTTCAGTGACTATGTGGAGTCACCAATCTGGGAGGATGACGGTGAGTATGCTTGGCGTGTGAGCTCGCCATCACGCTTTATGGTGGGTGCTGCGGTAACAATCGCTCGACGCCTTATCCTCTCGGCCGACTACGAGAGCAGCAACTACTCGAAGACACGTCTGCGTGGTTCGCCAATCCAGGGCTTGGACTACTCTGCTGTGATGAGCGATATGTTCAGACGCTCAAATACGGTGCGTCTTGGTGCAGAGTTTAGGGCCTTGCCTAAGCTCGACCTTCGTGCTGGCTACATCTGGAGCGGCTCGTCGCTTAACTATGCAGATGGAATCTACACCCACCCTGTGATAAGCCAACAGAGCTACATTACGGCAGGTGTCGGCATTAGGTTTAATGCAACAACGTCGCTCGACCTTGCCTACCAGTACAACACAACAAAGCGTACTACATATCAGTCGTTTTTTGCAACAAATAGCGAGGTCCAGGTCGAGAGTATTCCGGTGGTGACCAACACCTCACGCCACATTGCTGTGCTCACGCTTGGCTTCAGATTCTAAGCAAAAAAAGGCCTCTTCGTATGTTGGCAAGCCTCTTCTGCAAAATAGCGGGAGAGGCTCGTTACCTATATTATATATGGTATGAAAAGAGGTGAATAGAGAGGTAAAAATAACCTATTTTTTAAAAATTTTAGCTTTATATTTTGCAGTTCAAAAAAAAGTGCTTAACTTTATAATCCGCAAAGGCACTTAAGAGCCTTTCGTGGGTTAAAATACTACCTAAAACTAACGCACGACAACGTTAAAACCTAAAAACTAATATACTATGAAAAACTATTCAGCAAAAGAGATTAAGAACATTGTTCTGATTGGTGCACCTGGCGCCGGTAAAACTACCCTTGCAGAGGCAATGGCTTTCGAGGGTAAGGTGATTGACCGCAGGGGTAGTATCGAGAATAACAACACAATCTCGGATAACACAGATATCGAGCACGAGTACAAGCGTTCGATCTATTCTACAACCCTCTTTACTGAGTTTATGGACCGTAAGCTCAATATCATCGACTGCCCAGGTTCAGACGACTTCTGTGGCTCGTTGTTCTCAGCGTTTAAGGTTGGTGACGTGGGCGTTATGGTGCTCAACGCACAGAATGGCTGGGAGGTTGGCTCTGAGCTCCAGTCTCGCTATGCTCGCATCTTGAACAAGCCTCTTATCGGTGTTGTTAACCAGCTCGATGGCGACAAGGCAAACTTCGAGGCTACTGTCGAGGGTGTTCGTGCCAACTCATCTGTTAAGCCAGTCATCGTTCAGTATCCTGTAAACCAGGGCTCTGGCTTCGACTCATTCATCGACGTATTGATGATGAAGCTCTACAAGTTTGTCGACGAGAATGGTAAGCGTGAGGAGTATCCTATCCCAGAGAACGAGATGGAGCGTGCTCAGGCTCTCAACCAGGAGCTTGCTGAGGCAGCTGCAGTCTACGACGATGCTCTTATGGAGCTCTACTTCGAGAAGGGTTCACTCACTCAGGACGATATTCGTGCAGGTTTGAAGCTCGGCGTATCGAAGCGTGATATTATGCCTATCTTCTGTGCTTCAGGTAAGCGTGACATCGGTACTAAGCGTCTTATGGAGTTCATCATCAACGTTGGTCCTGGTCCATTGAAGGCTCCTGCATTCCTCTCAACTGAGGGCGAGGAGATTTTGGCAAATGCCGATGAGCCTACTGTAGTATTCGTATTTAAGAGCCAGATTGAGCAGCATATCGGTGAGATTACATACTTCCGTGTAGTTCGTGGTAAGCTCACTGAGGGTATGGAGCTTGTTAACTCACGCACAGGTAACAAGGAGAAGCTCTCTCAGTTGTTTGCCGTTGCTGGTAAGAACCGTGTTAAGGTATCTGAGCTCTCTGCAGGTGATATCGGTTGCACCGTTAAGCTTAAGGGTACTCGCACAAACGACACTTTGGCAGCTCCTGCAGCTCCAGTTGCTGTTGAGCCTATCGTATTCCCAGAGCCTCGCTACCGTGCAGCTATCAAGGCTAAGGAGCAGAACGACGAGGAGAAGCTCGGTAAGCTCTTGAACGACGCTAAGTTCGAGGATCCTACAATCCTTGTTGAGTACTCTAAGGAGCTCAAGCAGACTATCATCCAGGGTCAGGGTGAGCACCACTTGAACATCCTCAAGCAGCGTCTCTCTTCTGAGAACAAGATGGAGGTCGAGTTCTTCGCTCCTAAGATCCCATATCGTGAGACTATCACTAAGGTAGCTCAGGCAGACTACCGCCACAAGAAGCAGTCTGGTGGTTCTGGTCAGTTTGGTGAGGTACACTTGGTTATCGAGCCTTACTTCGAGGGTATGCCAGAGCCTACAAAGTATAAGGTTAACGGCCAGGAGATCGCTGTCAGCCTTAAGGGTAAGGAGGAGTACGATTTGCCTTGGGGTGGTAAGTTGCAGTTCTACAACTCTGTAGTTGGTGGTGCAATCGATACACGCTTTATGCCTGCTATCTTGAAGGGTATTATGGAGAAGATGGATGAGGGTCCACTTACAGGTTCTTATGCTCGCGATATCCGCGTTGTTATCTACTACGGTAAGATGC
>JAEIGA010002075.1_pt1 | contig 31960 bp, 23 predicted proteins | sample 9270691 | NCBI WGS metagenome assembly JAEIGA01 (sample SAMN17057246, study PRJNA624740) | gut metagenome | biome: biome; isolation source: fecal sample | host: Bos grunniens | place: China: Xizang | collected 2019 | reverse complement strand
CATATTCTGGTGGCGGAACAACAACACTGGCACAGCCATTGTATTGCAATCCAGTTGCCGCCGGATATTGGAATAATGGTTGTGGAACAGATGAAACAGGCGCCGTTTGTGACACTAAATATTCTGGCGGTATCGTTGCCGCCGGATATTGGAATAATGGTTGTGGAACAGATGAAACAGGCGCCGTTTGTGATTCTAAGCATTCCGGTGGCGAAGTTGCTGCGGGATATTATTCAACCGGTGGTGGTACAGATATTAATGGGAAATGTATTGCGGGTAAATCCTGTGGGCCGGTTGCGGCAGGGTATTATGCGTCATCTACGGGTTCAACAACACCGCAGGGTAATGGAGTTATAGCGGCGGGTTATTTTAGCACAGGTGGTAGCTTGTCACGCACGCCGTCGGCAAACAATTGTGTTGGTGATGGTAACTCATGTGGTTTGATTGCAGCGGGATATTATTCAACCGGTGGTGGTACAGATATTGACGGGAAATGTATTGCGGGTAAATCCTGTGGGCCGGTTGCGGCAGGGTATTATTCGACTGGCGGGGGGACGTCTGCATCTCCAACGGCCTATAAAAATGGTTGTGTCGGTTCAATTTATGAGGGGACTTCCAGGGTTAACACATCATGCGGTTTGATTAAACTGGGGTTGTACAGTACGTGTGGCGCAACCAGCGAAGGCAATGGTGATTTATCGGCAAAAGACTATATAGAATGTGTAGATGGTTGTGAATGCGGTCGTGTTGCTGCGGGCTATTATTCGACTGGTGGCGGAACATCTGCAACACCTGTTTCAAATGGCGATGGTTGTGCAGGTGTCGGTAATACCTGTGGATTTATGGCGCCCGGATATTATTCTCGTGGCGGCGCAGGCAAACCGGATGCTGATCGCTATTTCTGTTGGGGGTATGATCAGTATTCTGATGGCGTAAACGGTTGCGGTATGGTTGCTGCTGGATATTATTCAACCGGTGGTGGTACAGATATTGACGGGAAATGCGTGGGGGATAATTTATGCGGACAATGCTCTGATGGAACATATGCAACCGGTGGTGCAGCCAGTTGTGTTTCATGTGATACTGACTCATGTAATCCAGTGACTGGTGCACCTGTGATACTATTGCGCGGATTTGGCGAAGTAGAACATTGTTATAACGTTCCAGACGAAACGATACCTTTGTGTGAAGGTGCCTCTGCCCCGGTGGATACATTTAACGCAACATATTGTTATATACCATCCAAGAACTGTAATGTGCCAATTGTTGTAGAAGCCTTTTTTTCAAAAACACCGGCGACATTTGCGCAAACATATGAAGAGTTATCTGATGCAGTTTCTTCAAAAGATATGATAAATGATGTTGGGTATTATACATATTGCAGAATGATACAGCCATATGTAAGTAATTTTATTGGGGGGAGTAAATTGGATAATATCCCCGCAGATATTTGTGTGCACCTGTATGTGGACGAAACCAGCAGAAATTGCTATCAAAATTCAGACGGCACAGAAGATCGTTGTTATGATGATTATGCTTTTTCGGCCTTTGATAACGCCGAGCAAGAACAGGCGTATTTATCTAACTTGTTTATAGAACGCAAGATATCAAACATCCTTTGTGGATTGGGGATAAGTAAATTTAAAACATCCACAGGGGTTAACGTGTCATTATATGCCGAAAGGTATACAGAACCGTCATTCGTCGTTGATTTTAATAATGGCATGTGTTATGGAAAATTAAAGTCTGGGCGATCTGCCAGCGCGATAAATTTCGATTTTAATGGAAGCGTTTATCATCTGATAGATTAATTAGATTGTTCCTTTGTTGTTCATATCGGAGATTTTTTTACTCCTGCGCATGCGCAGGGGTATTGTTTTTTTTATGTATTACAGACTGTTGATAGGCATGATTTTGTATGTATTATTGTTCCTTGGTTCGTGTGTACATGTGTACAGTACATGAGCCCAATTATTAGCCTGATATATTATATATCATAAAAACAAATTTTATTTTTTCCAACTAACCTATGGATATATTGTAAAAAAAATCCCGCCATTTGGCGGGGATTTTTATATGTAATTCTTTAATATTATATATATCTGACCTGGTTCAGTTTTTATTAATGTGGCAGACACTTTATCTGAATTATCTGCTTGTTGTGCTGCGGCCAGGATTTTATCAAACCCACGTACAAACTGACTGGCCTGGGAACGAAATACTGCGTCATTCTTCATCATTTCACGCACTTGCTTTTTGTCTGCGGCATTCAGCATCTTTGCCAGCCATTTTGAAAATATTGTTTTGTCGCCACTGTGATATTTTTTCCACACAACATCTGGGATTTCTGCGCCGGCTGCACGGGTCAAATCCATAGATAGTTCATGCAATTTTTCCATCATTTTTTCGCTCTGGCTCAAAAAATCTTGTGGGCTGACATGTGCAAAAGATTCTGTCGGTGCGGTTTTGATTGCGTCCATTGGTGCTGTTGCGCGCGCAACCATCATTTGTTTGTTTAGCGTTTGCATCGTATTAACCGCTTTGGCATAGTCGCTCATCAAATCAATCATTTGCTGGCGCGATGTTCCAGCCAAATCTTCTAATTTAATGGCAGATTCTGAAATTGCCCCCGTTGATTCCGCAACAGTTGCGTTCATCAGATTCAACTTTTCATTCAGGCTGCTGACAATTTTTTCTAATTTTTCGCTTGCTTCTACGCTGCCACGCGATAAATCGGGCAGGGCAGAATAATAGCGTTCAATCAGCGCAGACAGTGGCTGTAATTGCGCTGTTGTATCATTGGACATCTTAATCAGATTTGCTGATTGTCCCGACAGCTGTGTATGCGCGGTATTCATTTCAATCAGTGTTTCACGTACCCCAGTTGCCATTGCTTTTACAGATTCCGAGAATGCGCTTGCCGCAGTTTTTGTGTTTTCCAGCGTTGCATTTGCGACGCCTGATACGGTCTTCAATTCAGATACTACGCCTGTTGCAAACTCTTTGATTTCTCCGTCGAATCTATTGGTCAGTGTTGCCAGCTCTGACGAGATTCCGCGAACAGAATTTTCCGTCGCTGTTGCCGAAGACATCAGTGTATCAACAGCTTCGGTCAGACGCTGGGTTTGCTTGTCTATCGAAGATTCTGCTAAGCGAACCTGACCGGCAACAACGTTTGCAGTATTTGTTAGCGTGTTCATTTGTGTCGTCAGTTGTTTTTTTGACTGTTTGCTGAACAAATCCAGCTTTTCTAAATATCCATCCAACAGTCTGTCGCTTCTTATCATTACTTCTTCATAGTTTGATGCAGCTGATTTTACATTATCAAACCCTTCTGCTGTATTCTTAGCAAGTTCTGATAATTTATTCTGTGTGTTTTCAGACTCTGTTGCAATAGTTTTCATTTGTGCTTCATTCTTGGCAAATTCTTCTTGCAAATTCTGTGACAGATTTTTTTCGCTTTCAATCCAGTTGTCGATTTGATTTTGTATTTGGATTGCGCGTTCAGTTACATCTTGACTTGTGTTGTCAATTCTGCCTAATAACTCATTGACTGTATTGCTGAATCTGTCAGTTGAATTTTCTACATCTTTCCATGATTGTGATTCAACAATATCGCCCAATCCCATTACTGTATTGTCCAATCGGCCTGACATATTAGCCAGTTTTTTTGTTGCCTCGTCTGCCAGCGCGATTAATCTTTCGTTTTGTTCGCCTAATGCGGCTTTTAAATCCATGGCAGATGCGATTTGTGCGTTTAGTGTGTCGCGCATAGTTTGGAAACTTTGTTCTATCTTGTATATCTCGTCCGCCAATATTGTATTCAGTACGCGGGTTGCGTCGGCGATTTTTGCGCGTTCTGGGCGTGTTATGATGGTCAGCAGTGACTGCATAACTTTTTGTGTTTTTCGCGACACAAAAAATAACACCATCAGTGTTATAAACAATAAACCCGCGAAAATTCCGCTAATAATCAACCAAGTTTGTGTGATGTCCATTTTTTCTTTTCTCCCCTATGCAATGCAGTTTTTATAAATCTTGCAGTTCTTTTGAATTTATACTAAAATCGAATTGATAATGCAAGGGCAGAAATGGTAAAAAAAACGATACTTTCTCCAGAACAAGATTTAGCAGCAACTCCAACCGAGAATGTTTGGGTTCAGGCCAATGCAGGCACTGGTAAAACCAGTGTTCTGACCCAACGTTTATTACGCATACTGTTTCGTGTGCCTGATTGTTCGGGGGCGGGTATTTTGTGTCTGACGTACACAAACGCGGGGGCAGGTGAAATGCGTAACCGTATTTTGGCTGCGCTGCGTGATTGGGCGCTGGCGTCTGATGCAGAATTATCAGAAATGCTGACAGGTGTATCGATTAATCAAGAAATCGCCAGTTCTGATATCGCGCACGCGCGTGAAATATTCTTTAAATACATAGACAACCCCGATATGTTAAAGATTAAAACGATTCATGGTTTTTGTGAAGAGGTTTTACATCGTTTTCCAATCGAAGCAGGTGTGTCGCCGTCATGGTCATTGGTTTCTGATGATGCGCAACGTGTTTTGTTACAGGATACTTTCTCGAAATTAATAAATTCCCCTCAAACAAATCCAAATGTATATGCGGCATTTGAATATATTGTCTCTCGTATATCAGAAAACTATGTGTCTGATTTATTGTCGATATTAAGCGGTCAATATAAACTGTTTTTTCAGGTTGAAAACTACTCTAATTATCGCGAATACTTTGTTGATAAAATTAAGAAATATTTAAATCTATATCGTGTGCCAAAAATGGATTTTGATTCAGTTTTGTTGCAAAATATTGTTGATGCGGCCGTATTGGAACAAAATAACGCAAAAAAGCCGGCAAAATACCTGGACGAAGTTATTAACTTAACAAAACAGTATATTGAAAAAACGATAGATTTCGAAAAATACAAAACTGCATATCTGACAGAGAAAGGAATGCGAAAATCAACCGTCGCAAAAAAAGAATACTTGACTGTCGAACAGGATCGTGTTTTTGAAATCAATGAATACAATAATAACAAAATACTTTTCGAAGACACATTGGCATTGTTTGATTTGTCGTCTGCATTTGCTGCTGAATACAAACGGGAAAAGCAATCGCGAAATTTATTAGATTTTGAAGATTTGATTTTACACACGCGCAAATTGTTTTCTGATTCTGCAATGATGGGGTGGGTGTTATCTCAATTAGACGTTTCTTTATCTCATATTTTGGTTGACGAAGCCCAAGATACATCGCCGCTGCAATGGGATATTTTACGTATGTTGTCGGGGGATTTTTTTGCAGATTCTGTCCCTGGCAGCATGCCAAATTCTCTGTTTGTTGTTGGTGACACAAAGCAGTCCATTTATGGTTTCCAAGGCGCAGATCCCGCGGCGTTTGCAGCCAGTCGCGATATAATATCGGCACAAATCGCTAATAATATGCGTGCAATCCGCGAAGTTCCTTTGGCGCAAAGCTTTCGTTCGACAAAACCTGTGTTGGCGGCCGTAGATCGTTTTTTTGCAGACGAAACCGTTCGTTTGATATCAGATTTTAATAATAATCCGCATAAGTGTTTTCGTGAAAATGCGCCTGGCGCTGTTGAAATTCATAATTTAGTGTCGAAACAAGAATCTGAAACAACAGTGCGACAGTTTATATGCAGTGTGGCAGATCGTATAAAATCAATTATAGATGGTGGAAAGTATTGCGCGCGCGATATTATGGTTTTGGTTCAGCAGCGCAACCCGATGGCCGCACCATTGGTTTATGAATTAAAGCGTCGTGGCATAGATGTTGCAGGCAGTGACAGAATTGTTTTGCCGGACTTTCCGGCAATTCGCGATTTGTTAAATCTGACTCGGTGGTGTCTGAATCCAGCAGATGATTACAGTTTATGTTGTGTGTTAAAAAGTCCGATTTTCTATCTGACTGAACAGGATATTTTCGAATTATGCAAACAAAAAAATGATATAAATTCTGTTCGCAAACGCGAAGACGTAAACGCAACACCTGTAACTGTCTATGATGTATTGGCAGAATCCAATAATACGATATATGAACGTCTGTGTGAAATAAAGTCAGCATCCGAAAAATTGCCGCCGTATTCGTTCTTTTTGAACGTTTTGAACACAAATGGAACGCGACACAACTTTATTTCCGCCTTGGGCAACCAGGTAATTGAACCGCTGGAAGAATTCATTACAATATGTTTGGCATATGAACGCACCCAGCCCGGAACGCTAAAAGAGTTTCTGAAATGGTTTATAACCGGCGCATCTCAGATTAAGCGGGACATGAATGCGTCTGATGGCGTACGCATTGCGACCGTGCATGGCAGCAAAGGGCTAGAAGCGCCAGTCGTATTTCTTATCGATACTGTTCGCACACCCAAGACTGAAAAAATATTGCCATTACCATCTGACAGCGAAATGCCTGTATGGTTATGGACGGTTCGCGGTTGCCTAAGCGCAGAATGCGCATCGGCCCAAGAAGCCTTAAACAAAACACGTGTCGCAGAATATTATCGTCTGTTATATGTTGCCATGACTCGTGCACGTGACGAATTGTATATTTATGGCTATACACCACACAAGAACGCCACCCCAGATTCGTGGCACACACAATTATGGCGCGTATTGGCAAACGATTGCGCACAAGAACACATCAGGATTACAAATGACGACATTACATGATATTTTATCTGCGCGCGATTCTAAAACATACGCAACCGACACTGGCCGTCGTATGCACACCCGCCTGCAAAATATTGTTCTGGATGTTGCCGTATCACACGGTGATGCAGATTTGATTAAAAGAATAGGGCAAAACCCAGATGTTGCCAGATTTTTCTGCCAAGATTCCAAGACCGAGGTTCCTATTGCAGGCACAATAAACGGTCGCTTTATCAGCCGTCGAATTGACCGCACGCTTATAAACAAAGATGCGAAAACCGTATCTATACTAGATTATAAAACAGATTTGAATCCAGACACGTTTCGCCCGTCATATATCGCGCAAATTCGCGAATATATTCAGCTGATGCATGCAATTTATCCAGACTACAAGATAACAGGATATATTTTATGGACGCATAATTTTTTACTGGAAAAAATACCGGAAAAACCACTATAATCCTGACATGTTAATTGGTTTAAGTATATCAAATATCGTATTAATTGAAAAACTGAATCTAGAATTCGGTGCGGGGCTGAATATCCTGACTGGGGAAACTGGTGCAGGAAAAAGTATATTGATGGACTCGTTATCCTTGGCACTGGGGGCTCGTTCTGACACAGGACTAATTCGTCATGGCTGTGACAGTGCGTCTGTCATTGCAGAATTCGATTGTGTCCCAAGTGTTCTGCACGACATTTTTGTAGAAAATGATATCGACACAAACAATGGATTAATACTGCGCCGCACGTTGTCATTGGACGGCAAAAGTCGTGCATGGATAAACGATACACCTGTGTCTATAAAATTATTGAAACAGGTTGGTGATGCATTGGTTGAAATTCATGGCCAGTTTGCAAATCATACATTGCTGGATCAAACGACACATCGCCCAACACTGGATTTGTTTGCGAAAAATAATATTGCTGGGTTTGATGATTTTGTATCAAACGTCCGTGAAAAATATTCATTATACAATAATACGCGGCACAGATTAATTGAATTACAAGAAATGTTGGCGCGCAGTGAATCTGAACGTGAATTTTTGGAACACAATGTTGCTGAATTACGCGCATTAAAGGTTCAGCCCGGCGAAGAAGAAGATTTGGCCGCACGTCGTGCAAATCTGATGAATATGGAAAAGAATGCGGCGATTCTGTCCGAAGCGCAACAGGCTATGTCGCCTCGTGGCAATTCAATTGATTCTATGCTGTTTGCGGTTGCACATATATTGCAGCGCATTCGTGGCGAAGAAAATCCGTATTCTGAACAAATTGATAAATTATATCAGGTTGCAGAAACGGTTGCAGAAATATCTGCATCACTGACATCGGACGGCGCGGATATGGACGATATGGATTCAATCGAAGAACGCTTGTTTGCAATTCGCGCGGCTGCGCGCAAACATCGTGTTATGCCGGATGATTTGCCTGCATTATTGGATAAAATGTCCACGCAACTGGAAACAATTGATAATTCCGACGCAGAATTACAGAAATTAAGTGCGTTGGTTAATCAATATCGATTGGATTTTGATGCTGCTGCCCACAAATTACATGATGCGCGCGTTGCTGCCGCTGACGCGTTGCGCACACGCCTGTTGGCAGAATTACCTGATTTAAAATTAGGCGGTGCAGACTTTATGATTGATATTTCAGAAACGGATGCGACCATAAATGGCACAGACGATATAACATTCATGATTAAGACCAATCCTGGTTCGCCCTTCGCGCCATTGCACAAATCTGCATCTGGTGGCGAATTGGCGCGCCTGATGTTGGCGATGCGCGTGGTGCTGGCAGGGTCAGACGACGTTCTGACATTCGTATTTGATGAAATTGACACAGGAATCAGTGGCGCAACCGCATCTGCGGTGGGCGCGCGCCTTAATCGACTGGCTGCCCAGTCCCAGGCACTGGTTATCACACATTCTGCCCAGGTTGCAGGTTTTGCTGACCGGCATTTCAAGATATCAAAGTCTGTTAATGACGGGCGCACCACGACCAGTGTTCACGAAATTACAACAGACGACCGCATAAATGAAATTGCGCGTATAATCAGTGGTGCTGAAATCACGTCCGAATCTATAACAATGGCGAAAACATTGATAAAAAAAACCGCTTAAAACACGAATGCCCCATTTCGGGGCATTAATTATCTGCTATAACATATACAAACAAAAACCCGCCACTGGCGGGTCATTTAAACAAGTTTGCTTTATTGACTAACATAACATACGCCATTTTCATACTTTGCTTCTTCCCCTAACAAGCTGCATTGACGTTGATACCATTCTGGTGTAAACACGCATTCATCCTTGGCTACATCATATGTTGCATATTTTACAACAGGCTGTACAGCTGCCTTGGCGGTCACTGACGAAGAGCTATTCTCATTACTGTCATCAGCATTATCAACAACAACACTTTCCATAACATTTGAATTATATGATTCGCACAACACGCGTGTTGTATTTTCTACGCATTTACCCCACGTTGTATTAGCATCAGCTGAAGAACCACCAACACCATAAACTGTATTATAAAATCCTGTCAAGAAATTCCCTGTGAAATCGTTACCCCTTGGCACCCAATAACCCTCAAGTTCTCCACATTTTTCTCCCAGCATTGAATCCAACTGTTGTCTAACTTCTTCTATTGCTGAATCTATCTTAGTCAGCGTATTCAATGGCAATGCGTTTTCTCCAACAATAACATTCTTTGCTTCATCTGCTGTTTTCGCATTATTCAAACCGCTTTGTACTGTCTCAACTACTGTATCCTTATCCAAATTTGGGTCTTTACAGCTGTTAAAAGCAAATTTATAAAGATTCAGCGCCAAATCGTCATATGTTAACAAACGACATTTCCACGGATATGCTTCTGCGTCTTTTTTACTGTCATCAGCTGTTGCACCACACAAATCTGACAAATGACTATCAATCGCTTCATCACAACCTTCTGCAATACGAACATTATCTACTGTATCAACGAAGGCCAATAATGCCGTCAAACCGCAACGGTTTGAACCATCAGACGCATTCCCCGCTGTTAATTTTCCATTTTCGTCAAATACACATTCGCCTGTATTGCCATACAATGACGCGCACGCAATAACCTTTTCTTCACACATAGATTTTGCAGCATAGGCAGAAATTGCACCTGCTGTTTTTGCTGTTGTATTATCAAAACTCTTCAATGAATTTGATTGTGTGTCATAACAGTCAGCCATTGTTTTTACGCACGACATTTTGACTTCTTCAATCTTGGCGTCCTGAGCCTGGGCAATTTCAATCAACGCCATACGCTTAAACTCGGTCCAAACCGTGTCTGCAATTGTACGACAAGAATCAAGCGCCGCCTCTGCGCGATTTCTATATTTATCCAAGAATTTATCAAATTCTTTATTTTGCCCCAAAACATCACTGCCACCATTACCTGCGCCTGACAATTTTATTATGTCTGCCAACTGGAACAAACGTTGTGTATAAATAGGTTCGCCGGTTGATTGGTTTATATATACACCGCTATAATCCAAACAACGTTTATAATTTGCACCGCACGCTGTTTCAGCGGTGATTGCTGTTTGAACCTTGGAAATACATTCGTTTACATCACGTGAATTGTGTGCACGAAATTCTTCCAAACGCGCATCACGCAAAATCTTCTCTGCCTGACGCACTGTCTGTAATACTTGCTCGCGTTTTTTGTTCAGGTTCTTTTCATACATATTACAATCCTGTGAAATCATAATATTGTATGCACTGGTTGCCATATTTAAAACAGCGCTGCTTTCACAGTTTGACTGTATAACCTGGGCACATTGTTTGTTCGATGCATTATACAGCTGCTGACCTTCCAGTGTAGTCATATCAACCACAGAAGATGTATCAAACATCGATGTACCACTGTCACTAAACACATTGTCACCGCCCCAAATGTCGCCCATATCTGTTGAAAAATCCAAAGATATAGTCCCCAAGGATGTTGAACTGTTATTGTTCTGTGGTTGAGCCTTCTTTTTACCAGACAACAAATCACCAATTTCGTTCAAGATATTTTGTGCAGCACTGGTATCGTTTTTTATTGCAGCTTCACCAACCGTTGCAGAATACATCGCTTTTACTTCATCTGCTGTTTTATCAACAGCATTCAAATTATTATCCTCAAAACGTTGCAACAGAACCTTTGCCTGATCCATTGCATTTTCCATGTCACGAAAATCTGTAAATCTAGAACTGCAGTAACAACGACGATATGTATCATTTGCATTTGCGCAGAACTGATCCATACATGTTGCATATGAATCCCGACACGCAGCATATCCACCACCAATCTTTGAAATATCTGAAAACACCGCCGTTGCACGCGCCTTTGATGCTGCGCGAGCCAATCCATTAACTGCATTCACAGCGTTTCTTGCCCTTGCAGAATCTGGCGACATTGTTGCCGCGCGTGAAACATTTGCAGATTTCGCACTGCGCGAAACAGTTGCGTTACGAATAATCGCAGGGGTTGCTGTACGCACATTTTGGGCATTACGTGCAGTCTTCTTTTGGCCAGCATTTGTCGCGTTACGAGAAACAACCGCGGTTGGTCGACGAACAGTGCTGCGCGCTGCTTTGGACACAACATTGGCATTCGAATCCGACCCACGTTTTACAACATTACTATCGCTGCGACCAGATGTCGCATTAAAAACCACTGTACTGCGTGGATTTGGTGCCTGGTCTGCCACAGCAAAACCACAGCCCAAAACAGCGCTCAAAAACGCAGAAAACCCAAAAAAATGTGAAAAAGTATTCTTCACGTTAATTCTCTCTTTTTTCTATTTTAACATTTTTTGCTGTCTTAAATCAACAGCAAAATACATTATCTTGCATCTTTATCCATACTATTTTCTAAAATCTCTACCAATCTTGCCAATTCCTTTACATCAGTATCAGATTTTTTTATCAAAGATTCCCTTATCTCGTGCACCATAATCACCAGTGCTGAATCTTTCTCGCTTGAACATTTCTCTATTGCGTTTAAATTTACCAATGCTGCCGCTAAATCTTCAACTTGCTTCATAGCACGACCTTTTTGTATTTTTTATACTACAAAAAATCCTGCGTGATGGTCAACCGATTTTTCAACACCACGCATATGTGCAGAACGCGCCCTTGGATTATTCTCTAACTCCCTTGCGTTTGGAACCACCGACTTTATTGCCAAAAAAGGTGCGTTTAACACAACTGGCATACGTGGGTCACCTGGTGGCGTCGTCCATTTACGGAAAGTATTTTTTACGATTCTGTCTTCCAGTGAATGAAATGTTACACATATACACTTTCCGCCTGCGGCTAACAACTCTGGCACTGCCGACAACGCACGTTCAACTTCGCCCATTTCATCATTAACCGCAATACGCAACGCCTGGAAAACTGGTGCAACGTCTTTTGGGTTATGAATTAAGTCACGCAGGGCAAATGTCGTCTTGGGTTGCGTATCCTTAATCGCCCGCGCCAATATATTTGCTTTTTTCACATCGCCATAATCGCGTAATGTTTGGGCCAAATCCGCAACAGAAATCCGCTCAATTAATTCTGCTGCGGTTTCGCCATCTGATTCCATACGCATATCCAATGGGGCATCCATACGAAACGAGAATCCACGCTCTGCCACATCAATCTGCATTGAAGAAATTCCCAAATCAAACACAATTGCATCAACAGGGGCATCTAATTCCGTAATACATGAAAATGGACGCGGAATAAATGTAAAGCGTCCCTGGTATTCAACCCCCAATTTTTCTGCGTCAGTGACAACATTCGGGTCGCGGTCAAACGCAATAACATTTGCACCACGCTCTAAAAATGCCTGTGAATAACCGCCTGCGCCAAATGTGCAATCCACAATTTTCTTTCCTTTTATATCCCCCAAGGCATTTAAAACCGCTTCTAATAAAACCGGAATATGCTTCATTTTATTCGACCTCTACCTTTAATCCTAACGCAGTTAAATCTGCAACTGTCGTTGCCCCCAACTCAACACCACCCGGCAACGCCACAGTTGCTGTTTTATCAGCCCCATGCAGAACCAATTCTACACGTGTATAACCACGCGGCAGGGTGATTAAAGCTTTTTTTACATCCTGTAAGATAGCGCCATCACGAATGTCTAATGTTAATTTCTTGGCAATTTTTGCCACCCATTCGGTCAATGGGGTAATCGAGTCTACAAATATAGAGACTCTGTCATCACGATTGGATGTTTTCCCAGATATAATAACCGCATTTTCATTCTGCAAAATCTGGGCAAATTCAATTGATGCATCACCAAATGCGACCGCGTCAATATTTCCATGACTGTCTGATGCGTTAATGGTGATCATTTCCTTGCCTGTCTTGGTACGGCGACGCCCAAAACTGTTTACGTTTGCAGCAATCTGAACCGGTTTTCTATCGCCTAGTTTTTCCAGTGTTGCACTGGTCGCCAAATTAGCACGCGCAATCAAATGTTTATATTGGTCTAATGGATGGGCTGAAATATAGAATCCCAACGCCGATAATTCATGTTCCAGTTTTTGTCCAAAGGTCCACGGGTCGGTTTTTGGCAGATTTTTACCTAATCTGTCTTCTTCAACATCATCTTCAACCGTATTTGCAAACAGTGACAGCATATTTGCACCATCTTTTGACTTTGTTGCATACGACAAAATCGCATCAGCATTCAGATAAATCAATGCACGATTTGGCTCCAATGAATCCAAGACGCCCGTCTTAGCAAAAGCTTCCAGTATTCGTTTATTCATAATCGGCGCACACCGTTTGGCAAAATCGGTCAGATTTTTAAATTTACCATTTGCATTGCGTTCTGCAACAATCGCGTCCGTAGCAACCGTCCCAACGCCCTTTAATGCCGCCAATCCATAGATAATTTTGCCATCACGAACTGTAAACAGTGATTCACTTTGATTAATATCTGGCGCAACAATTTGAATACCGAAATTCGTCTTGGCGTCGTCAACAAATATCGCTAACTGGTCAGTATCATTTAAATTACTGGACATAGATGCGGCCAAGAATTCTGGTGTATAGTTTGCTTTTAAATATGCACACTGATTTGCAACAATAGAATACGCAATGGCGTGGGATTTATTAAATGCATACTTAGCGAAATCCTTGAACTTCTCCCACAAATCTTTGGCTGTGGCGCGATCCAGTGTTCCTTCCTTTTCGCAACCTTCATAGAATTTACCTTCTAATTCATCCAACATGGCAATGATTTTTTTACCCATTGCCTTGCGCACATTGTCTGATTGTCCACGTGTAAACCCGGCCAGAACACGCGTCAACTGCATAACCTGTTCCTGATAAACGATAATTCCGTATGATTCTTTTAATATTGGTTCTGCGCGCGGGTGCACATATTCAATTTTTTCTTCCCCATGCATACGGGCAATAAATTGTGGAATAAACGCAATTGGTCCTGGTCTATTCAATGCATTCAACGCCGATATTTCTAAAAAGTTTGTTGGGTGCATCTTACGCAACGTCTGCTGAACAAAAGGGGCATCAAATTGGAATATACCTTCGGTCAATCCTTGTTGCCATAATTTCATAGTCTTTGGATCATCGGTTGGTATTTGATCCAAATCAATATTAACACCACGTGTTTGCTGAATCAGACGCGTTGCGTATTTCAACACAACCAATGTCTCCAACCCCAAGAAGTCAAACTTAATTAATCCCGACTTTTCCAAATATTTTCCGTCAAACTGACACGATGGCAACGGGTTGGCTGGATCGCGATAAACCGGGGCAATTTTTGTTGTTGGTCTGTCACCAATAACAACACCGCATGCATGCTGTCCCAGATTTCGTAACGAACCTTCTAAATCCTCGGCAACCATAACAACTTTGTTTAAATCTTCATCGTTATTCAAAATATCTTGAATTTCTGGGGACATTCCAACCGCTTCTTTCAATGTTTTTGCGTCTTGCGGAATTAATTTTGACAATCTATCTGATTTAGAATAGGGCATACCATACACACGCCCAATATCACGAATTGCGCCACGCGCCTGTAATGAACCGAATGTGATAATACGACATACAGAATCATGCCCATATTTATCACACACATACGCCAATACGCGCTCAATTCCTGTTGGTTCAAAATCAACGTCAAAGTCCGGCATAGAAATACGATCTGGATTCAAGAAACGTTCAAACAGCAATCCATATTTCAGCGGATCAACATTTGTAATTCCCAACGCCCACGCTACAATAGACCCCGCACCTGAACCGCGCCCTGGACCTGTCAACACATCGTTGTTTCTGCACCAATCGATATAGTCCGCAACAATCAAGAAATATCCCGGGAATCCCATACCAATAATAACACCCAATTCAAATTCTGCCTGTTCATAGTATGGTGCGGTGTCTGTAATATTATGTTGTTCCAATCGGCGCTTTAACCCATTCATTGTATTATCGCGCAACATCTGACATTCTGTCTCCAGGTCATCACCAAATCGTGGCAACAGTGGCTTTTCATGCACATTAACCATAAAACCACAACGTTGTGCAATAACAACAGTATTTTCTATCGCTTCTGGCAAGTCTGAGAAGATTTCAGACATTTCATCATAAGATTTAAAATACTGTTCCGAAGATTTGCGTGCGCGTTCTGGGTCAATAACCTTTGTCTGTCCTAAAACACAACTTAACGCATCGGCTGGTTCATAGTCTTTATCCGACGCAAAGCACACATCATTTGTCGCAACAATTGGTATATTTAATTCTTGGGCAATTTTCAGGAATCCTGGCTCTGTTTTTATTTCATTTTCCAAACCGTGTCGCTGAATTTCGATATAAAATCTGTCGCCAAAAATATCCAAAAAACGCTTGGCATAAACATACGCCTGGTCATCCTGGGTATTTAAAATCGCCATACCAATCGGCCCCAGGTGTGCCCCCGACAAACAAATTATTCCATCGCTGTGAGTGGCCAATTCTTCAAAGGAAATAAATGGCCCCAGATGATGATTTTCTGTGCGCATATACATAACACGGTTCAACTCACACAGATTTAAATACCCAGCATGATTTTGTGCCAACAGAACAATTTTTGATAATGCATCTGCCCGCAGAATTTTTGGGTCTGCGTTATGATGATTCAGCGTTATTTCGACACCGATAATAGGTTGCAATTTATTTTTCGGCATAATATCCGAGAACTCGGCACATCCCGACATTAAATTCGTATCGGTTAATGCGCATGCGCTCATCCCCAGTGCCTGACACAATCCTGGAATTGCCTTAACTGTCAAAGTGCTTGCCCCAACCGAGAAACGTGAATGTGTTCTAAGATGAATAAATTGCTGCATAACCCCTTTCCTTTAACCTTTAATCACCCAGCAAATAAAACTGATAAAATCGCAGTAAACTGCACTAATTCATTTTAGTGCAATTTACCACAGCAATGTTTGAACTTTTGTCCAGAACCACACGGACAGGGCGCATTACGACGTGAATTCATCGCATCCTGATTCAGTTCTTGGTCATGCTTTTGACGTTCCGCCTCGGTTGCATCTACCTGTTCACGTGTCAGTTCCATACGACAAATCGAAGATATAGAAAATATCTTAAAATTAGTAACCGTCCCCTTAAACAAATCTAATGCTTCACGTTTATATTCATACAATGGGTTTTTCTGGGCATAACCACGTAACCCGATTGCACTTTGCAGGTAATCCATTTGTTGTAAATGTTTCTTCCATACCGCATCCAGCGCCCCCAACATCATCTGACGTGTGGCTAAGTGCATCAAATCCGCCCCATATTTTTGTTTTTGCTGTTCGAAACGATACAGACCCAATCTTTGCAGCACTTCAAACGCCTTGCGTTCTGTAATATTTTCGTCTGTTTTCCAGCGATCAACGTCTGTAATATCCAATGCAAATACACGCAACATAGAATTACGAATGCCTTCTATATTCCAATCTGCTGGCATTGATTTTTCTGGAATATTATTTTCGCAAATCACTTCAACAACATCCCCAATCATTTCGACCGCCAAATCAGATAAATCATCTGATGTCATCAATTCATCACGTTGTTTATAGATAACACAACGTTGTTCATTTGCTACGTCGTCATATTTCAGCAATTCTTTACGTGCCTCAAAATAGCGTGCCTCTACACGTTTTTGTGCTTTTTCCAAAGCCTTGGTTATCCATGGATGAGTAATCGCTTCGCCTGGTTTCAATCCCAAAGTGGTTAACATCCCCTGCAAACGCGCTGCGCCAAAAATACGCATCAAATCATCATCCAACGACAAAAAGAACTTTGAATCACCTGGATCACCCTGACGTCCCGAACGACCGCGCAACTGATTATCAATACGACGTGATTCATGACGCTCTGTACCAATAACATATAACCCACCAACATCCAATACTAATTTCTTATTTGCCTCAATCTTTTCATAGATTTCTTTCTTTTTTTCTTCATAGTTTGGCATTTCGGGGTCTAACTCTGCGATCAATTCTTCTGCATTACCACCTAATTTAATATCAGTACCACGTCCTGCCATATTGGTTGCGATTGTAACTGCACCTGGTGCACCGGCCTGTGCAACAATTTTTGCTTCGGACTGATGATGTTTTGCATTCAAAACAGCAGGATTTATCCCTAATTTTTTACGCACTATATCCGCCAATTCTTCTGATTTTTCAATTGATACAGTACCAACCAAAACAGGTTGTTTACGGGCAACGCAATCTGAAATTTGTTTCAAAATCGCATCATATTTTTCTTCTTTATTGCGATAGATTTCATCATGATGATCAACACGTGAAACTGGACGGTTTGTTGGAATTGAAACCACACGCAAATTATAAATTTCCTCAAATTCTGCTGCTTCGGTCATCGCAGTACCCGTCATACCGGACAAAGTAGGGTACAATCTGAACAAATTCTGATATGAAATACTAGAAACTGTCTGATTTTCTGGCTGAACTTCAACGTGTTCTTTGGCTTCAATTGCCTGATGCAATCCTTTGCCAAAACGCCGTCCTGTCATAACACGTCCTGTAAATTCATCAACGATTAAGATTTCTCCACCGCGCACAACATAGTTAACATTCAATTGATACAAATGATGCGCCAGCAGTGCCTGCTGAATATGCATAACCAATGCTGCATTTTCGGACGCATACAAATTATCACCAATCAACAATCCTGCATCTTTCAATAAACGTGTTGCTGTGTCCACACCGGATTCGGTCAATGTAACATGACGATCTTTTTCATCTTTCTTAAAATCGCTTTCTGTAAATTGCGAAACGACTGCATCAACCTTGGCATACAATTCACTGGTATCTTCTGCTGGCCCCGAAATAATTAACGGGGTACGTGCCTCGTCAATCAAGATACTGTCCACTTCGTCAACTATCGCATAAAAGAACGGACGCAAAACCTGTTGTGCTTTGGTAAATTTCATATTATCACGCAGATAATCAAAGCCCAATTCAGAGTTCGTAACATATGTAATATCACATGCATAAGCGGCACGTCTTTCTTCATCTGTCATATCATGTTGAACAATCCCGACACTTAACCCCAGGAAACGATAGATTTCGCCCATCCAATTTGCATCACGCGATGCCAAATAATCGTTCACGGTAATCAAGTGTGCACCCTTGCCGTGCAGAGCCTTTAAGAACATAGCCAATGTTGCGACCAATGTTTTACCTTCACCGGTTTTCATTTCTGCAATCTGTCCATTGGTCAAAACCATACCACCAATCATTTGAACATTAAAATGACGCAGGCCAATTGTACGAACCGATGCTTCTCGCACCAATGCAAATGCATCCGGCAGAATATCTTTTTCGCGCGCCCCCGCTGCCAGACGTTCACGCAACGCCACAGTTTGTGCACGCAACTCGTCATCGCTCATCGCGTGATACTTTGGTTCTAAGTCATTGATTAAAGACACCGTTTTATCATAACTTTTAACTAATCTGTCATTTGCAGACCCTAATATTTTACCAATTACATTTTTAATCATTTTTCTTCCTTATTTTATCACGCAATATATAGCAATTTTCCCCATAACGGTCAATCATTTTATGATATAATAACATTAATTTAATTTAACAAGTGCAAAATGAAAAAAATCTGATAAAATACACGTAAAGCAGGGGGGATTATAATCATGCAAGGACCAATTCATACACTTAACCCAAAAGATATAACCAGTGATGTTTTTATTGTCGCGCCAACACAGATTGAATATATTGCGCGCCTGTTCGGAAACACGGTTGCTGATACAATGAACATGCGAACATTTGCACCAAAAATTCGCCAGATAGCAGAACAGGCTTTACGCCATGCACTAACATCTGCAAAAACCCAGGGCGCAAAATAACTATAAAAAACGAAACCCGCATTTGCGGGATTTTTTTATATTATCACTAAATCCCCCATTTCTGGGGGATTTTTCTTACCAGGACATATACCCCTGACTGCATGTGCGTTCACACTTCTTGCGCGATGCATTCCATTTACGTGACCCCGTTTCATCTGAATAGGTATCACAAATCAGAACACATTCGTTATTTTCCAGTGTATATAACTCGCCTTCATACATACACGCAGCAATTTCACAACCTTCTACATAGCTGCTGGCCGCTAATTCACCACCTGCACTGTACATATTGTTGCATCGACCACACTGTTTCCACAACTCATTTGTCTGTCCGCTATCATTTGTATAGCCTGGATCACACTTGGTTGCGACACATTCGCCCCACGCGTTTGTCTTGTGATTCCATTCGCGACGACCAATGCCATGTTCTAATTCACATACTTGTTCATCTAACTGACATATATTTGCCCCCAGATGATACCCTTCGTCGCATTCTGTAATTACACATTCACCAAACGCCTGTTTTGAAGCATCCCATACACGTTCTGCAGAAATTGCATTTGGAACAGAACATTCAACTACATTAATCTCGCACGATTGACCATTTGGATGATAACCACTTACACAAGATTCAACGATACAGTTTCCTGCCCCTTGCTTATAAGACAACGCATTATCTCTTGCACACGGTTCACAAACACCTTCAACTAATTCAAAGTTATAGTTACAAGACGTTTCTATGCATGTGCCGTCAACAATATCACACGGATTACCAGTCTTTGAAATTCCATAGAATTTACACTGTGACGGATAATATTCTTTGTCTGACATCGGTATTGCTGTTCCATATTCTACATCATATGGTTCGCATTTCAGATAGCAATCGCTATCAACCGCGGCTCCAACGTCACTGTATGGATAACCGGCCGGACACAACTCTTGTTTATCAGATGTTGAACCCGCTGGGCAATAGTGACCGCTTGCACACAATCCATCACCACGGACCGACGCAGCCCCCATATTACCAAAATATCCAGCTTCAATCAGACCACAGGTGTTGTAGCCCCCAACACATCCAGCACCATTTTTAGTTGGTGTTTTTGATGTTCCGCCACCTGTTGAATAGTATCCTGCATCAACCTTGCCACATACGCTTTCTTCACCAACGCATCCATCGCCATTCGCATTTGGTGTTTTTGATGTAGCACCACCGGTTGAATAATATCCAGCAGCAACCAAACCACAGCCGTTTACGCCATCAGAATACTTGTCAAAACCCCAACAGAAATAGCGATCAGCATCCGGTTTGCCTGCACCACCACGTGAATAATATCCCGCTGTCATTGTGCCACACTCATATTCACTTAAACATGTTCCTGTTGCAGATGTTCCGCCACCTGTTGAATAGTAACCCGCAGCAACACGACCGCATTCACACCCATCTACACATTCTATATAGTCTTTTGCCGCCAAATCACCATTGCCAGCGCTGGTTGCACCACAAGTGCTGTACAAACCCAAACTTACCGTGCCGCATTCATAACCGTCCAGACATGTCCCTGTTGCAGATGTTCCGCCACCGGTTGAATAATATCCACCTGCAACTGGTTGGCACAAGTATTCATTGTAGCGAATAGGGTAAAGAGTCCTGCCCAAACTGTACGTACCTGCTGAACATGGTTCTGGTTTCCCGGTCAGAGGTATGCGTTTATAGCCGCTATCGCTGCCAGGATTAGATTCTTGGTTAAATACCATGGTCCAATTTGTACCATCTGTTGATACCTCTATCGAAATAGGTATTGCCGCGAGGCTATTTAGCGGGATATGATTAAATTCAAGTGTATAAATGTCATATTCTGAATCCAATATAATCGTCGTATATTTTCCAGGGTAAATCGGCCGAGTAGTATCACCATCCTCAAGAAGGTGAGATATAGTCCTGTCTATGCTTCCATCAGGCATAACGGTTTCCATCCTCGCCCCCATTGAAGCAAGCGCAACATTTGTGAGGGTTCCCGTTTCATATGCAATAAAAGGTTCTATAAGAAGAAAGTTAGTCGGATTGTCTGCTGTTGCTCTATTTGTTATACGAATGTATTTAACCGGCAAACCTTCGCCTCTATCAACATACTGATACCCCGCAGGAACATCATAAGCACATGCCGAAACTTCATGTATGTTGTTGTAAATGTACGCCCCGTCCATACAGTAATTAATAGTTGATATTGAACCATGATAAACTTTTTCAGTGGCATTCGTAAACCATGGACCATCTGGCGTTGTGCATGTTTCACCAATTTTGAACACCGCAGTGCCTGGTTGGCATGATATAAAACAAAAACTACTATAACGGGCACCTTCAGTACTGGTGTATCCATCGGGGCATGCGGTTGGTTCGCTGGAACCCGCTTCACAATATGAACCCGCCGGGCATAATTTTGGTAACTCAGATCCGCCAGCACATACATACCCCGCCTTACACTTTACACACTCTGTTCCATCATCTGAAAGCTGTTTTCCTGCTTCGCACGTCAGCTCAACGGTCTCATAAACAGCAACCATTGTCAGATCATCTGTATGGTTCATAGCAAAAGAATCGCCCGGCTTATATATCGTCGCCAACGATTCGGTTGTCATAACAACCAACAGCAACAAAGACGCAAAAAACGCCCAAATTCTGGATATAAAGTGCTTACAGTTCATGTACTTACCCTCTCATTAATACAAATACTAGAAAAAAAACAGTGTTTTAAGCAAGCAAAAAAAGCACCATAAACACACAAAAAAAACGATGTATATACAAATATGACAAAGGTTTTCCTAGACAAAAAACATATGCAATTTAACATTGTGCATTTTCGTCAAACTTAACCCAAATTACTTGTTGATTTTCCAGGTTTTATCGAATAAAAATTGCTAATTTATTAAAATTATTCAACGACAAGAACAAATTACACAGTAAAATTTTAAACCAAAATTGTATATACATAAATTATTACCATCAAACTAAATGACAAAAGGTAAATAATTTACATAACCTTGCCCTGTGTTGGATAAAAAGTTAACTGAATCTTTTCCCATTTTGAGAATTCTTTTTCTGGCAACATCCGAAATGGCTGGCAACGATTTATTGCATCACGGATAGTTTGTATAACATACGCGAATGCCGCATCCGTATCTGCGCGCGCCTGGGATTCAAACCATACATCACGCACAGTCCCATTTTTACGCATCGCCAAATGTGCCACCGCGCGAATATCTGCAATATCTGGTCGTGCAGAATCAACAACCCAACAACGCGTCATTGCGACGCGCAATGCATCCACTACTGACACGGTCAACGTTCTGTCCAAAGACAAAACCTCGCGGTTCACACGAACAACCTTGCGTTTTTTCGGGGCAGGGGCAGGCTCGACTGGTTTTGATTCTTCTTTTTTCTTTTCAAAGTCTACTTTTGGCTCTGGCTTAGGCTCATCTACCAATGTCGGTTGTTCTATTTCTTCTGGTTCTGCATCAGCCGACTTGTCTTCTTTCTCAGATTTGTCAACAGGGATAATTTTTTCTGCCTCTGGCTTTGATTTTTCCTGATTACCGACATTATATAATTTTGTTTCTTCACCAGACACAACAACATCATTTAAATCAATTTCCATTATTTGAACACGATCGGGCGCAACCATCTTTGCACGATTTATAACAAATACACTGGCCGACAGCATAATTGCCACAAAAACCAAATGTCCGCCCAGGGAAATTAGAAAATTTTCTGATGAAAACAGGTTAAATTTCGCCATATCTTATTCCGGTTGTGTGCGCAATCCAACTTTCTGAAAACCAACGTCTTTCAGTTTTCCCATCATCGACATCACAGCACCATAATCCGCATGTGTATCACCATTTATCATAATAACCAAATTTGGGTTTTCCCCACGCATCGCAATAGCACGCTTTACGACCTCATCACGTGTAAAATTCTCTTTGGCAAGATAATATCTACCATTCGCATCTACGCTGATTTGAATTGCATGATCATTTCCTGTAATCGCAGACGTGCCTGCACGTGGCAATTCCAAATCAATTCCCGTCGTCATCAATGGTGTTGTCACCATAAACACCGCCAACAACACCGTCATAACGTCAATCATCGGCGTTAATTGAATTGATGCATCTGTATTTCTTCGTCTCAGTCTGGACATAAATTCCACCTATTATTTCTGACATTTGATTTCTTTGCACGCACATTCCAAACGTTCATATAAATCATCTGATTTTCTGGTAAAATATTGATGTGCAATCGCCGCTGGGATTGCTGCAATCAGCCCCAATGCTGTTGTACCTAAGGCAACTGCTAATCCTGGGGCAATAACGCCAATACTGACCGATTGATTAACCCCAATTGCCGCAAAGGAATCCATAACTCCCCAAACTGTACCAAACAAACCAATAAACGGAGAAATATAAGCAACCATAGACAAGAACCATAAATTTTTATCAAATGGACGGATAAAAACATCAACATTACCTTCTGGTTTCATTTTTATTGGTGTTCTTTTTTGCGCGTGCCACAAACGAAACTTTTCAACAATGACCGTCCATGACATAACACTAAACGCAACCAATACAATCGACACCAAAACAGTCATCCAATCACCAGTAAACAAACTTAACAACGAGAAATTACTTTCCATCTCTTACCCCTTTTTATTTTTATATTAAACCCGAAATAAATTCTTTTGGTATTCGTTTTGGACGCATATCAGCCCCCAAATACGCAACCTTTAAGTTTATTATAGCACAAACAGATGTATCTTTTACAAACTTTTGTTCAATTCGCACAACCGCGGCTCCTATATCTACCATCTGTGTTTCTACAACAAACTCATCTGCAACACAAAGCGGTTGAACATACTTGATATTTAGTTCACGAACCACAAACCCAACATCATCCCCCACACTTAATTTACCTTGCAACCAATTCATTCGTGCGCGTTCTGCAATTTCTAGATATCGGGCATGATAAACAATACCTTCGGCATCGGTATCTGCATAAGCAATTGTAAACGGGAAAGTATGAATTTTAGACATTTCTAATCACTTTTCCAGTCCCAGATGACGGTATCCCGCATCAGTTATTACACGTCCACGCGGTGTACGTTGAACAAATCCTAATTGCATCAAGTACGGTTCAATCACATCTTCTATTGTGTCACTTGGTTCAGACAATGCCGCCGCCAAATTTTCAATTCCAACTGGCCCACCTGCATAGAATTTGATAATCATATTCATATACTCACGGTCAATTTCATCCAACCCACAATTATCAATATGTAATTGAAACAGGGTGGTTTTTATAATGTCCGCAGAGATTTGATTTTTCCCCAGTGCCGATGCAAAATCTCGTGCACGTTTTAACAAACGGTTCGCGATACGTGGTGTTCCACGTGCGGAACGCGCCAACATCAATGCGCCATCTGCATCAATTGGCGTACCCAAAATATTTGCACTGCGTTGAATAATACGGCCCAAATCTTCTGGCGAATAAAACGTCAGGCGCAAATCAATTCCAAATCTGTCGCGCAACGGATTTGACAGCAATCCCGTACGTGTTGTCGCCCCAACCAACGTAAACGGGGGCAGGTCGATACGCACACTTTTTGCACTGGGGCCTTCGCCTAACATGATATCTAACTTAAAATCTTCCATTGCTGAATACAAAACTTCTTCTATTGCCGTTGGCAAACGATGAATTTCATCTATAAACAAAACATCCATTGGTTCCAACGCTGTTAAAATCGCAGCTAAATCCCCTTGTTTTGTCAGCATTGGTGCAGCTGGTGCCCGAAAATTAGTCCCTAATTCATTTGCCACAATATGCGCCAACGTTGTTTTGCCCAACCCTGGGGGACCATACAGCAAAACATGATCCATTGCTTCGTTGCGATTGCGTGCGCCAGAAATAAACACAGACAAATTTTGTTTCAGGCCTTCATGTCCTATAAAATCCCCCAGTGATCTCGGGCGAATTGTCGCCGACATATCATCAGGTATATTTGCATCTAAAAAACGTTCTTTATTTTGCATAATTTACAACAACTTATCTTCTGCGTTTTCTCGCCCGACATAGGCCTTTAAATCATTATACATTTGGCGCAAATCTGCGGGTTGACTATACATTGCATCTGCACCACGGACACGAATTGTTTCTAAATCAATCTGTGCTTGCTTTTTCAGAATCTGTGTTAAATGAGAACCAAACACACGCGCATCATCTCCTTCCATTGCGCCCTGCAATAACAAACCACGGTTTGGGCGTGGGGATAAAAATGCGAAATCAGAAACAGAAGAATCAGGCGACACTAATGCAAAACCCGACACCTCTGGTCGGCGCATCATTGCCTGCAACACGTACCATGCACCTAATTGATGTCCCGCCAACCATATTTTATCACTATCTTCATTATGGTTTTGAATCCAATCAATTACTGTTGCGATATCCAACATATTTTCAGCAGTCGTTCCAATAACCCCATCGGAATCACCAACACCACGATAATTAAATCGCACTACTGAAAAACCAATATCCATAAACGCGCGAAACATTGCATAAGACACACGATCATTCATATGATATTTCTGACGTGGGTTCCCAGACAAAACTACCGCCAATGGCGCCGCCTCAACCGCAGACTTATGATAAACTGCATGCAACTTACCGGATTCCCCAGTAATTATTAAATCAACCATCGCATTCCACCTTTCTTTTTTTATTCCTCATAAACGTTAGAACAAACCGTAATCAAATTTCAATAAAAAATTTTCACTTTACACAAATATCTAAAATGTTCTAATATTCAGCATGAGAGAACCAAAGGCTTTATCATGTTAAAACCATTTTTTATTGCATTTTTGACTGTTTTTTGCGGTTTTTCTGCTTATTCTGCGACAGAAATTATGAACCAGGATTTTCAGACAATCTATACCCAGACCCCGGTTCAGTCATACTATGCATACCCAGATGACCCGAATTTTATTCCAGAATCAGAATTCATGATGCGCGCAGACAGCCTGGACTATGATCAAAACATCGAAGCAGCCCGCGCTAATGAATCTGCCCAACATCCTGGGGTAATGTTTGCGGACCGTCCAATGGTAATATGCCGTAATTTCGGTTGCACACGCCTGAACGAACGCATAACACGTTCATTTCTGTTCAACAGTCTGACAAACATGTTTTTAATGAACGCGCATTCACGCGTTTATATTTGCGAAGCAGACCCATTTTCGCGCGACTGTCTACAATCTGGGATATCATTCCCTGTACGCAGTGGCATCGCAAACGCCATGGTAAAAATCCCCAAGGCAACAATTTCTCAGGTCAGCACATCAACAGGTCTGTCCAAGGCAACTGTTGGCATGACATATGAATTCCTGGTTAACGGCATAGACCGTGTATGCGAACCAACTGTTATGGATATTGTTGTACCTGTTAATTCCGAAGCGCTATTGTCCAATCGCGAATTTGCATGCAATATGACCAGTGACGGCATCAGCAGCGTATCATTAATATTAAGCATTGATTATATTGACCTTGATTACGGAATCATTGGCGGTTATTATTCATTGGGAATGCAAGGTCCAACAACTGGCGGGGGCACAGGATACGCATTGTTAAAAACAGAATTTGCAACTGGTGGCATGCAGTTCCGTGCTGCGGTTTACGAAGAAGACATGATGGGCGCGAACAATGCTATGCGCACAATACAACCTGGCGAATATGCTGTTGAACCATTTAATAAATAATAAATGAATAAAACTATTTTAATTGTTGATGACGATGACATATTGCGCAATACGCTGGCACGCGGATTGCGCAATGATGGTTTTTACGTTCTGACTGCTGAATCTGCAGAAAATGCAACAGAAATATTAAACCGTATATCTGTCGATGCAATAGTGCTGGATAGAATGATGACCGGCATGGACGGACTGTCATTTCTGAAACAATTGCGCCACTCTGGCGACCAAACACCAACAATCATGTTGACCGCAATGACTGGTCCAGAAAATGCAATTGACGGTCTGACAAATGGTGCAAACGATTATCTTGCCAAACCATTTCAAATTCGCGAATTAATTCTGCGTCTGAACAACATGATTAAGACAACAAAAAAAACACACAATGAAATGCCAACTGGTTTGGTGTTCATGAACAATGATTTCTTTATTATATCAGGCAACGAGATTACTCCCCAGATACTACAATTATCTGGCGAAGAAAAGAAATTATTACAAAACATGACACATCCAGTTGGAAATATTGTGCCAGCGGCACCAATGGTTGCAAAACGCTTGCGCAATAAATTAAATGTTGTATTATCTAATCTAGACATAATAACAATCCGGGGCCAGGGCTATAAATTAATCGACCTAACAAACGCTCCAACAACAAAAAATGGTGACACAAAATGAGATTAACACCACGCAGTTTTTTATGGCGTACGATTTTAATGATTTTAATACCACTGGTTGTTGCATTGGCAATTATTGCGAATGCATTTTTTGGCAACCACTGGTCGCGTGTACATGACACACTGGCGCGCACATTGGCGGGCGAAATTACCACAATGACAAATTTTATTGACGAAGGTAATACTGACGCTGTTGAAAAAATGGCACGTGATATCGGCATTAATGTCACATTTCATGAAAAACTAAATCGTCCTAAACACAATGACAATCACGCACACGAAACAGGGAAACTGGCATCAGAATTATCAAAACGTTTGAAACGTCGTGCACAAATCTTTACAGACCGCAGCAAACGTCTGGTTTATATCGATGTTCCAACACGCGACAACCGGATTGCGACATTTGGCACATCGCTTTATAGAATATATTCAACCAGTACCGAAGTATTCTTAATCTGGCTGTTGGGATCAATTTTAATTGTATCAATTCTGATTTCCCCATTTATCATCATGCACACACGCAGCATACGCCGAATTGCCCATGCAGCCGGTCGTTTTGGCCGCGGCCTGGACGCGCCTGGGTTTGTACCAACTGGTTCCAAAGAAATCCGCGAAGCGGCAAAATCAATGATTACAATGAAGGAACGTTTGGACAGATATAACCGCACGCGAACAGATATGCTAAATGCGGTCAGCCACGACCTAAAAGCACCACTAACACGCATGCGCCTGGCCTTGGAAACAGACACAGCGTCAAACGAAGAATTAATACGCGACATTGATCGTATGACGGAAATGGTAAATGGTTATCTGGCATTTGCGCGTGGCGAAGCCCCAGAAATAGAACAAGCAACCGAATTACCACCAATGCTGACACGCATTGCACGCGACGCAGCGCCAGACAAACGCATCATCACAGACTTTCCTGATGCGCCAACACAGTTCTATGCGCGTCCAATGGCATTGGCGCGCGCGTTCAGCAACATAATTGAAAACGCCGCAAAATATGCACATAAGATTATCAAAATAACTGAACACGACAACGAAGACAGCATAGAAATCATAATCGAAGACGATGGTCCTGGCATTCCAGACGAACGCAAGAAAGACGCAATGCGTCCATTTGTGCGCCTAGACGATGCGCGACGCGCCGACACTGGTGGCACAGGACTGGGACTGTCAATCGCCCAGACCGCAATTGAAAATCATGGCGGTCAAATCTTCTTGCAAGACAGCGAGATGGGCGGATTAAAAGTCAAAATAGTATTACCAATATAAACAGTATTTTTTTAAGAACTAAGGCTAAATAAAATGAATTTGTATAAGTATGTATCAAATGCAATAAATGAAAAACTGGGAACAACAGTTAATCTGGAAGTTCCACGCAATCGTGAATTTGGCGATTTTTCCACGAACGCCGCAATGGTAATGGCACGCAGCGCGGGCAAAAACCCACGCGAACTGGCATCTGAAATCCTGCCAAAATTAACAGAATTAGATTTTGTAGCTGACGCCTCAATCGCAGGGCCTGGTTTTATTAACATTAAACTAAAAGACGAATTTATTTGGGAATCTGCCTGCGCAGAACAAGCCCCACACACAACAACCCCGATGACAATTGATTTGGACTATGGGGCATATAACGTTGCGAAATCATTGCACATTGGTCATTTACGCACATCAATTGTTGGCGACACATTTAACCGTATTGCTAAATTATTAGGGCATAAAACATACTCATGGAATCATATTGGCGACTGGGGCAAACCAATGGCATTAATTATCGCATGGATTGAACGCCTGCACCCAGAATTACCATATTTCAATGATAATTTTACCCCAGACACACCGGTTGATTTTGAAATAAACCCGTCGGAATTAAATACATACTATCCCGCCGCCAGCAGTTTTGCCAAAGAAAACCCAGAATTCCAAGCACACGCCCAGGATATCAAGGCCAAGTTCCAAAACGGTCATGCGGGCTACTTTGCGTTGTATGAAAAATTCCTGAAAATATCCATGGAAATGATGCAAGAAACTGTCAGTCGCCTAAATATTTTACCATTTGATTATGATTTAGGCGAACGCAACGCGGCAAAATATCTGGACGATGTTGAAAAAATATTGCGCGCCAAAGATTTAATTTCAGAAAGCGACGGCGCCCAGGTAATCGTTGTCAAACGCGAAGATGACAACAAACCGATGCCACCATATATGTGGACAGACTCACGCGGGGCAGATACATATGACTCAACTGACCTGGCGGCGGTATATTGCCGTAAATTAACCGATAATCCAGACAAAATCATTTATTTCACAGACCTGCGCCAAAGTCTGCACTTTGAACAATTATTCCGTGCGTCCCAAATTTCTGAAATCTTTGATTACAACAACCTGGAACATATCGGATACGGGACAATTAACGGGCGCGACGGGAAACCATTTAAAACACGCGACGGAAACGCTGCTGGTTTGGACGACATTATTGATGCAGTTAACGTTGCCGTTCGCGAACGTGTATCTGAATCTGGCAAAACATTGGACGAAGATACAATCCGCGCAATTGCATTGGCGGCGGTAAAATTCAATGACTTGATGCATGACGTACGTTCAGATTATATCTTTGACCCTGCATCCGTCACCAGTTTCGAAGGTCGCACCGGTCCATACATTTTATACACTGCCGTCCGTCTGAACAGCGTGTTAAAACGCGCCACAATGAACGCAAACCCTGCATACATGCCAATGAATGCAGATGAACGTAATCTGTTGATTGGCGTGTTGGATTTTGAACGCACCGTCATCAGCGCATTTGAAAACCGCGCCACAGACATGATTGCAAATTATGCATATGATTTGTGCCAATTAATCAACACATTCTATCATAATTGCCCAATCCTGCGTGAAGACACACCATCCGATGTACGGGCAGGGCGCCTGCATATCGTAAACGTAGCACGCGAAACATTGTTAAAAACAATTGATTTAATGGGATTAATCGTTCCAAACGAAATGTAATCAAAACAAAAAACGCCCAAACGGGCGTTTTTTCTATCTTCCGTCTTGGGCATTCCCACTGTAACAACGCCCCAACGCATCTTCATAACGTTTTTTACATTGTTGCACAAAATCAGCCAACAACATCGCCTGTCCAACCAACAATTTCTGTTGCAACAACAAACTTTTCAACTTATCAATACATTCAATTTTTTTATCTAAAACATTTTTGATAACAGGATTACTCAACAAGTCCTGTAATTTAGCTTCCGCCGCTGCCACCTTTTGACGTATTGCTTTCATATCATTATCCAGAAGATCTCTGTGTTTTTTTACGGCCTTCTCATATTCCTGTTTCAGCACATCAACAACAGGATTGTTCTGTCTATTCTGTTCCTTGTTTTGTCCATATGATGAATTAACTGTATTTTCTACTCGCTCTCCATCCAGATAGTTTTCAAATACAGCATTCGCTTCATTAATCTTTTTTGTCATTTCTTCTGCTTGTGGATTATTTTGATTTTTATCTGGATGATACATTAAAATTAATTTTTTATACGCCTTGCGCAATTGTTCACGAGTTGCATCAACACCTATCCCCAGGATTTGCGCAGCATCGTTTATTGATAATTTTGACATGATAAACCTCTTTTGTTAAAAATATATTTATTCTAAGTATAACAAAAAAAAACGTCTAAATCAAACTATCAACGAATGTTACGGTATAATAATACCGCAATGTTTTTTCTTGACTTTTCTGGGACTTTGCGTCATAATACGCACCGCTATAACAATAAACAAACAAGGAAAACAAAAATGGCAGCGACAAAATCGTTAAAAAAGTGCGAATTAGAAGCCAAATGGTATCTGATTGACGCAACTGATTGCACATTGGGTCGTTTGGCGGCGTACACCGCAAACATCCTGCGTGGCAAGCACAAGCCAACATGGACACCAAACATGGATTGTGGTGACCACGTTATCATCATCAATGCAGACAAGGTTGCTTTGTCTGGACACAAAGCTGACAAAGACCGTTTCTTCTGGCATTCATTGTGGACAGGTTCATTGAAATCACGCACATTGGGTCAGATGCGTTCTGAAAAACCAGAAAAATTGGTTTTCAACGCTGTAAAACGTATGATGGGCCGTCGCACAGCAGTTGCATTGGCAAACCAGCGTTTAACAAAACTGCACGTTTATGCAGGCGCAGAACACAAACACGAAGCCCAGAAACCAGAAGTTATTGATTTCGCAGGCTTGAACCGCAAGAACAAAAGGGGCGAATAATGGCAGAAGCAAAAAAAACAGCAGCAAAAACAACAGCAAAGAAAGCTGCCCCTGCAAAGAAAGCAACCGCTAAGAAAGTTGTTGCACCAAAAT
>JAEIGA010002074.1_pt1 | contig 31963 bp, 45 predicted proteins | sample 9270691 | NCBI WGS metagenome assembly JAEIGA01 (sample SAMN17057246, study PRJNA624740) | gut metagenome | biome: biome; isolation source: fecal sample | host: Bos grunniens | place: China: Xizang | collected 2019 | reverse complement strand
TCCCGATGGGGTCCAAAAATTTTCTTTTTTATGTCTTTGACACTTCCTATATGAGACTTTAACCCTTCCCATTTAAGACTCAAAATGGTAAAAAAAAATACCTGACGAGGAATCCTCGCCAGGTATATAATTAACCTTTATTACGATTAACTTCTGCCTCAATCATATTAGTAATAAAGACAGTTAAATCGCCGTATACATGAGTTAAATATTCTTTCGCATCATCGCTTAAAATAGCAATAACTGCATCATAAGTTTTTTGGAAAGCAACTTTTTGAGCTGCTTCATCAAATGCATTTTGGCCTTTCAAACTATTAACATAAGTTTGATTAGTTGCGATAACACATTCGATAACAGTGGTACTTAACATATCTAAATATTTAACTAAAACTTCATTTGAATTAGTAGTCTTCAATTCAGCAGTTTTAACTTTAATATAATTAATTATATACATAGTTATAACTCCCAAAAGAGGAACAATACATAATTCAAAAATCTATTGTAAAAGAACCATCCATTCCATATGATAGCCTCCTTTTATTTTACTTTAATCCAAATTCTTCCATTTACAGGAATTTGATTATCTCCCCAATATTCATAAACAGGTAATTCGCTAACAGTACCAATGATTCTATCAGGGTATTTCCGTACTTCTCTACGAGACATTTTAGATACAGTTCCATTGGGCCCAGCACAAACAGGCTCTCCAGGTTCAAATGTCCACCAATCTTCATATGGACAAGCAAGCACACGTCCTGCTATTGCCACAGGAGTTTTACACTCATTAGTTTCACCAATAGCAAATCCAAAAGTATCAGATATAATAAATGCTCCTGGCTATAGCCTTTTAATAGAACGTTTTAATGAGCCATCCCCACATTCACAAATAACTAAACCTGGTTCTTGTTCATCACTTTTGCGATATTCAGCCATATCATTCCAAACTGCTCCAAATACTTTTCCTTTAGAATTAATATAGGCACCGCCCTATCCCATGTAGACGTTTCCAGTTGAAGTTCTATTTAAATATAACTCGGCAGAGCTTGCGGTTCCATCTCCACTTTTATATCCATTTACTTCTCTGGTCTATAAAACAGAATTTGCTATATTGTTTCCGCCTGTAATTCGAGCCTTACCTTTAATATCTCCGCCTGTTTTATCATATTTATTATTTAAGGCATTTTCTAAATTTTCCAATCTATATTTTAAATTTGCAATGTTTGCGCTTATTTGATTTATTGTCTCCGCGATACCTCTCCATCCATCAATAGCATCATCAATAGTTTGACCTGCGTGTTTAGAATGGAAAGAATCGGTTTTTAGAATTCCCATTTACTTACCTCCTTTATAACCAAAAATAAGGGACTGGAAATTCCAGTCCCTTATTAATTATAAAATAGTCCAATAAGTTTTATTGTTTTTAACCTACCAGATTAATGATTCATAAGCTTCTACTGGAATATCATATTCAGTATTCATAAGCTCACTACTACCTTCGATATTTGATAAAATAGAGCTAGTTGTTGGTAAAGTATTTAAATTATAAATTAATTTACCACCATTTTCATCTACTTTAAAAAATCTAATAGCATATTCAATTTTACCGCTTTTTAAAGTAGCTGCTCCACTAACATTCCATGGAAAAATCATTTTATTTTCCTAGGCAAATTTAACTATATCATAAAATGGAACTGCATATAGATATGGAACTCTCTTTGTGTCTCCGGGAATAATATATTCAATAACACAAACAGTATTAGCCAAATCCATGAAATCAATGAATCTATCTACTTTAAAATAAATAACTTCTGAACGATGATCTCGTTGAACGCTAATCATCTCAGGTCCATGAATAGTTCTAGTCTTTAAATCGACATCATAAATATTATGGGCATAGGGTAAATAAACATTAGAAGGAGCACTCTCTTTCTAAATATTATATAGCTATTCCAAAGTCTCATTGCTGATATCTGATAGAATATTTTCCAACTAAGTAACAGCCATTATTGGATTCCCCCTTCTTATTGTCCAACAAGAGTAAATCTAATCCAGTTGTCTTTATTATCCATTACATATGGAAGTTTAGGTTCAAACTTACCTAAAGCAGGATTAATGGAACCCATAGTTACGACATTTCCGTTAGCATCTACATAAGCACTATGATCAAAAACTGCTTTTTCGCCATTCAAATTATTAATTACTAAGCATCTTAAAGAAGCACTAGTAACTCCTTTTAAGAATTGGAAATCACTATTTACAGTTAAAGAATTAGTGTGTAAGCCACTAATACCCTTCCAACTATCTTCAATATTAATGAAATTATCAGTATCAGCCCAACGGATTTGCCATACATAATCAAAACCATCAGATAATAAATTCTCATTTATATTGTTGGCATTACTAATCTCTGCCTCTACCGTGAAAACAGGAGGCTCATCATCAGTAATGTTACCAGTGTAGTCTGGAGTAGTTTTTACTATAGGAGGTAGTGGGAAATCAGTAACACGACAAATATTACTAAATTGAACTTTTTCTTCTCTGTTTAAATCAGAAGTAATTTCAACACCATACCAGCCAGGCTCATTAACAGTATATTCAGGACCTTGATTAATAACGATAGAATCATCATCCAAAACATCTGCTTCAGAAGTCAAGCTCTTTCTCCAAGTATAAGTGATATCTGGATTATAAGGGTCTTCAACTAAATCAACAACTAACTTAGCAGTACCTTCTTCTAAAATTAAACCATCAATTAAATCGCCATTTTCTTTAAATACGATATTAGAAGGTCCTGGAATTAAACACATATCACTAAAACGAGGATTTATTGTAGTAATATTCTTATTTCCAGAAGTCACAGTATTATTAGCTGCTGCTTGATACCAACCAGTAATAACACCTTCATTAGGAACTTTAAAAGAACCATATCTCTCATACAAATTCACTTCTTTACCATCAACTACTGCAGGGAAAACGTCTTTAGTATATGGAAGATATACAGTTGGATTTTCAGCATCCTAATAATAATAACGTTCATTAGTCACTCTGGCAGTAGGTTGTGGATCACATAATAAGAATGCATCTTTCATTTCGCCAAAAACTGTAGTTTCTTTAATGGAACCATCTTCATTGAAAGAAGTTGGGAAATGTTGACAATCATAGAACTTACCATCACTAGCCTTATGATACCATTTATAAGAAATCATACCTGCGTCAGCTACAACTGCTTGAGCGTATAAAGTAACAGTATTATCTGCATTTAAAGCTACAATTTTTACTCCATCAACCTCATTAGTACCCTCTAAGGTCATAATTTTAGAACCAGGCTCAATGAATTCTGGCATCATAGGAGGAGTGATTCCTTCCTCAGTATGAATACTATTAATAATAGCCTTCTGGAATAATTCATTTGGGCTTTCCACTTTAGCTCTATCCAAATCTTTTTGTAGAGCAGGCTTAATAATAATAGTAGCGCTAGTAGTATTTAAGCTATAGTATAGTTTTTCAGGATTTACTTTATCAGCTAAAGAAAATCTTACAGAAAAATCAACTGAACCAGCAGCTTTAGTAATAGAATTATTTAATGGCCATGCAAACTTAATTTTTCCAGGTTCACTTAAATCAACCATTTCAACTAAGGTAGCACCTTCATATAATTCAACGCCATCTTTCTTGTTCTCAGGAATGGTCCACTGAACATGAATATCAGTCATTGATAAATCCATGAAATCAAAATATCTATCAACAACAAAAACGATAGTCTCTGCCAACTGGTCACTTTGGACACTTGCGCATTTACTAAAACTTGCGGGAACGTTAATTGCTCTAGTATTTAAATCAATATAAAAAGGATCTTCATCAAGAGGTAATAAAACATATTTATATTGAGCAGTAGCAAATAAATCTGCCATATGGCCATAATATTCGGCTAAACTAGTAAAACGGCCTTCTTCATTGCCACTCAATCCTAGAAGTTCATATGCCTCTTTAAACAAATCTATATATTTATCAGAATTGTTTTGATTTATAGAAACAATCATATAATACTTCCTTTCTCTTAAAATATTGGGGAGAGATTTACTCCCTCCCCATTTTTAAAATTTATTTATACGATATTATTTATTTGTGTCCGCTTTTATTTCGGACCACTCATCAATATCATCAACATGAACTGTTACAATCTTTTTTGTGATAGTGCCATCAGTTAGCACATATCCTTCTTCTGCTCTTAATTCCATTAAAGCAATGTATGGAGCATCTTCCAATAAAACAGGGCTTGTAATAGTTCCGTTTCGTCCTATGTATTTATATATTTTCTTTTTTAACATAAACACTATCTCCTTTCATTTAATTATCCTGCAATTCCAGAATTAGAAACTGATAGGAAACCAGCAGCTTTAAACATATCTTCATCTAATGCTCCATTAGAGTAGAAGCATGACAATGGAGAAGCATGTTCATTACCAGTGCCACTCACAGAACCACCGTATTTACGGAATGACTATTCAGCTAACTGAAGATTAGTGCAATAGAAATTAACCATTTGCATATTAGCAGAAGCACCAGAAGTGTTAAAAGCTCTATATTCTATTGTCATACTATTATTTGGAGAAGCACTATCTTTACTACCAAATTCTGTTATAGCTAATTTAGGACAATAAGAGAAGCAATTTTCTGGAATAGTAGTGACTTTAGAAGGTAACTTAGTTAAAGTTAAATTGCCACATCCTTGGAACGCTGCTTTGCCAAGACTTCTAACAGTCTCTGGAAGACTATTCATTTCTAAATTACCTCTACCACTTGTTAATGATAAATAGAAAGCTCCTTCGTGAATTTCTTCTACGCAATTAAACTTAACAGTTTTAATTTTTAGATTATATCTAAATGCATGACTGCCAATGATTTTTAAAGTATCTGGGAAATATACTCCAACTATCTTATAATCAGTGTATCCATTAGTAGCATCTGCGAAAGAACCACGACTATTATTACCAGCTACGGTACGAACATAATTACTATCTTTCTCGCAGAATACATAAGTAATATTTAATCCTATTGGAGAAGCTGTTTGCTTGCCATCATTTAAAATAAATCCAATAGTACTAATAGTATTACCATTTGGATCTTTTGCTGGTAAAGTAATTTTACCAGTTAAGTTATTGCCGTTTTCTGGATTCAAGTGAATAGTTTTTGTTCCATCACTATTATCAGTGAAGATGAAGTATTCATAGCTAGTAGGAGTATCATAAACACTTTCACTCTAGAATACTGCATATAAATCATAGTCTTTAATAGCAGGATATTTAGTAACATCAATTAAAATATTACTTAAATTAACAGTTGAAGAATGAATAATGCCAGAATCTTTATCAAAGGTCCAACCTTTAAAGCTATTTCTTTCCTCCGGAGCTAAATGAGAATCATCAGCCCAAGGCATAGGTACATTCGCAGTTAATGACTCTCCGTAAGTTACAGTATTTAAATTATAATTACCATATTCATCATTATGGTCTCCATAAGTATTATCTAATAAATTATGGAATCGAATATTATATTTATGCTTTTCAAAACGAGCATAATAAATATAGTCATAATTATTATTATTAATAGAACCATCATCTTGTACAGCATTAGAAATTAAAGTATCGTCAGAAGTATTCCATTCCGCTGCCGTGGCCATTATTGGTCCAGTAGGAGTAGTACTCCAACCAATAAAATCATAATGGTCTTTCTTAGGAGCATATAGACTAAATGGCTCTGTAAATCTAATAGCGCCAGCTTCATACTCAGATTGGGTAATCTTTTGTAGAGAAGGAATTGAAGTAGAGCCGTCAGCTAATGGGACATAATTATAAGTTAAAGCATCTTCATCATAAATTACAAATTTACCAGAATAAGCTTTAGTAACCTTCTTAAAGAAGAAAGTTAAACCTGGGAATTTCTTTTGTAGAGTATTTGCTACATAAGACTCATCAACAGCAGTTTCATTATCAATATATACGATACCACTTAATTCTGGATGACTATTTGCATCATAGTTCTAATAATTAGAAGCATTAGCAGAAGAAATAAATTCTTTTAAAATATTTAAGAAGTCATCATTAATAGTAACAATATCTGTACGATGGTCATCTCTATAAATTTCACCATTTAAAACTTTAGCATTAAAGCCTGCAGTTGAATCTTGACTAATGTCATATCTTGTAAATTGATAATGTCCATTGTCAATATAATAAGTTGCAGAAGAATTATAAACATCACCCTTCATTAACTTAGTATAAGGACACCAATCTACATCAGTCATAGTTAAATGGAAACCAGTTCCTGTGGTTCTATTATATAATTGTTTTAAGAAAGTATAACTCTAATAACCTAAAGGCACACTCTTCATCTTAATATAAGACAGTTTTAATTCTTCAGTAGAACCAAATAAACCGTCAATATACAATCCTCTTTGAGCAATTAAATTACCATCTTCTCCTTTAGTAGGAATAGGAGCAGTATTTGTTGTAATTAAATTCTTTAATAAGTTTGTATTATCTAAAGATAAAGTCACTAAAGATTTTGGTACATATACAGTATTTAATGCCGCACCTTCAGCAAAATAAACTGTTTGAATATTAGAGCCAACAGCTCTAAAATTCTCTAGTTTTGGAGATGTTGTTAAATCGATAGTTAAGTTATTAGATAAAATAGTTAGATTAGAGAAATTAGCTTCTTTCAATAAAGGCATCGCTGCTTTTAAGTTAATAGCATTAATTTTCTTATTATACCATTTACCATTTTCAATATCTGAGTCAGTTGAGCTAATACCATCATAACCTAACTGTAGACGAATTAATTTAGGAGCTTCTCCTTCAATATTAAACTCAGTCCAATATAATTTACTCATATCGCCTACGTCTCTCATAGTCTTTAAACCATAAATATACAATAATTGCTCATTATAGTTCTTGCTACTCTTAATACCAGTCTCTAAAGCTGTTAACTTATATCTAACAGGTTCAGTTCCATCATATTTCTCAGGCTGATAGTTTTCACTATCATCACCAGCAGTAACATAAGCACTACGGACAGGAGTTAATTTTAACCAATATTCGGCATCAAATTCATGAGTCTTTGTACCAAACTCTTCATCTTGCCAATAAGGTTCAGTATCATCTACCCAGCGGTCAGAACTAATGCTACCATCCATATTATTGGCAGAAATACGACCTCTAATACGGTTACCACCACCACGAGAATAATTCATTTGTCCTAACCAAGAGTCAGTATACTCAATACGGTTAGTTAAGAACTGTTCTCTAGACTGGCTACGGTCACCTTGTAAAGCGTAGAAGAAAGTTCCAACAGTATCAATAGTTTCAGTACCTGCGTTACCTTCAAGATAACCAACACCTTGGTCGATAGCGTTTTCATTGGTAATAGTAATATATTTGAAATACTCATCTAGATTTGTTGCAATTAAAGGACGAACGCCTCTACAAGCAATACTATTGTGAGTATCTGGGTCAAACAAATACCACTTTTCAATATTATCAACAGAAACCAATGGAGGATTCTTTACATCATACCATTTTTCTTTGCTGCGGTCGATAGTACCACTATTTCTTAATTGTTTATATTTGTCTAAAATATAAGAATTCTTGAAGAAGCTATAGAAATTATTCCACAATAAGCTATCATTAGTTGAATAGTTACCCTCTTCAGTAGCATCGACGTTATATTCGAAAGAAGGAATACCAGTGTTATTAATACCTAATTGAGTATCGATATCATAGAAGATAGGATACCAAATGTATTTTCCGCCTTCTTTTTGAGGACCCCAAGTTGCCATCATACAGTTTTTACCACGAGAGTCATAGCATTCAAAAACTTCAGTCATAATGAAATAAGTTGCTAAATATTCTGGGTCAAAATGTTCTTTTAACTCATTAACAAATTTAGCAGCTCTATATTCCTGAGTATCATAAGCATACTCTCTGTTTAAATAAGTAACAGGATAAGCAACATAATATTTATCAAAATCAGTTTCTTTCACATCAGATTCAGCGACTTTTTGCACTGCACCGGTTTTAGAAGATTCTTTAGGATTAGAAGCTACTAATGCCTAATCGTTATAAGTGTAATAAGTTTCCTTAGGATTGAAAGAACCTACTTCGCTAGCTTTTCTTACCAATAAGTCAGCTTTATCTCTGACATCAACACTTTGACTTTCATAATAAATTATACTAGAATCAAATGTCTCATTAGTAATAATAGAGTATACATTATTATTTTCTTGATAGAATTTATTTGCCACATAAACATAATCGCTATTATTAACTAATTTAACAGGTCTATATCCATCTGGATATAAGAATTCTTCTGTAGTGTTCCCACTTTCATCTGTAACAGGTACTTTAGTTTCATCTTTTACATAATAAGTAGCTTCACTATCAAAATCATCATTAGAAATTTCATATATATTATTCTATTCTTCATCTGAACCTGCGTATACATAATATACTCCAGTTTCATAAAGAGCTTCACCGACTTCAACTTCTTCATAAGTTTGTTCAGCAATTACTGCATCTAAGTTGGTAGAATAAATCCATTGACAAACTTCTTCCCAATTTTTAGAGAATGTATCAACATATAAATCTTGAGCTGCTTTTGGGCCAGCTAAATTCGCACCAGTCTAATCTGCTACTGGAATTGAGGTACCATAAGTTTCATTTAAATCTGCAATATCATCAGAAGTTAAATTTTTATAATTTAAGATAGCTTCAATACCATCTTCTTGAGCATGATATCTATATTCAAAATCATTAGTAACAACAGGAGCAAAAGTCTAATCAACAAAACCTTTAATACCTCTGCTTTCAGGTGCTTTAAAACTTAGTTTTACTCTTGAATATGGGTCTCTATAAGAACAATAGCCTCTATTATTGGTAGCAAATTCCCAACATTCAACTACATCTCTCATTGCCATATGAGTATTACCGTCTTCATCAGTAGTGGGTTCACCTTTATTATCTAAGATAGGACATAAGCTATGTCTAATTTTCTTATTAGGTTTAAAACCTAAAACATCATCAGAACTCTTATCCAATAGCATACGATAATATCCAATAAATAGATATTCTTCTTTAGAACTATCTTCAATATTCCATCTCTTCTGGAAAGCCATTACAGGGAATCCTAATAAGGAAGTACGATAGTCATTCCACTTAACACCCTTTGTCAATAAACTCTTGCCGATATCAACTTGCGGACCAAGTAAATCTTCTACAGTTTTCTTACTATCTATACTATCCATTACTTCTAAATAATCTTGTAAAGGATGTTTAGAATAAGCAGAACCAACCATGCTAGCGAAACCAGCATTGTAAGAACCAGAGGATTCCATATAGTCAACTTTAAAAGTCCATCTATCTGTGCCATTGGTATAATTATCCATATACCAACCATCATTTAAACGACATTCTTCATGACCATAAACTTTATCGTCTTCAGCAACAGCGTCTTTTTCTTCTGCATATACTTCTGCAAAAGGTCCTCTGTTCATGAAGATATTTAAAACATCATCTTCAACATAAGCTCCAGTAGTACCATCTTCATTCTTTTCGCTATCATCCCAGATAGAAACATCTTTAATTTTAGTTTTTACCTTAAAATTACGACGAGGATAGAATTCAGAAGAAGTACCTTGAACAACGATTTCAACCAAGTCATCATCGCTCATGCTAGAAGTCCAAGAAGGACAATGATGCTTGTAATAATTTTTAACTGCGGCTTTAATAACTTCACTATTAGTTTCACCGGAAGCCATTAAACCATCTCTAATAGCTAATTCTTCTAATTCGCCATTTTCATAAGCTGCATCTAAAGGAGCATTAACAAATTCAATACCAATATTACGAGTAATTTTCTTACTCCAAGGTAATTTATTATCTTTATACTCAGGGTTAACTGTGGTATCAAAAATAATATATGGCATTGTAGGACGATTAGGATTTTTCTCATTATAATCTTCAATAGATTTATAACTTAGCTAATATTCATTTAGAGTTTCATTTTCTTTTGCCATTTGATATTTATTAACCTGGTCAAATAAAGGGATATCTTTTCTATCAACAGCAAAGTTATGTACTATATTAGTGATATTTAATTCTTTATCATAAATTCTGATAGAATAAATATCAATATCGCAATTAGTAGAATCGAATACTAAATCTGAATTAATAGTAAAGCCTCTGGTAGATTTAATAACACCAGAAATAACACCATTAATATAGATTTGTAATAGTTTCAAACTATTATTATATAAGAATGTTAAATTAATTAAATCATTCTCAACGAAAGAAACGTTAACTGTCTCCTGTCCATTAGTAAAGAAAGCATCTTGAGTACCAACAGCAAAACCAACAGTAGTGTTAGATTCAGTAGTTAAATACTAACATGCTGCTTTAGAAATATCAATATTTTTCTAAACTACAGTAAATGTTAATAAATCATAGATTAAACTATTATTAACTTTAATTTTAGTATAAACAGTTTCTCCAGTAGACTCATCTACAGATTCTCCAATAATAATATCAGCTTTTCCGCTAAAAGCATCTAATAAATACTTATCATAGTTCTCATAAGAACTCTTTAAGAAGGAATTATATTCAAGAGTATCATTTCCTCTATATACAACTTTTCCTTCATTATTATAAGTTAAATCACCAATTGCAATTCCATTTTCTTCATCTGCTTCAATTGCATATGCGGGAACATCATATCTAGTAACATTAGAAACCAGATTAGAATACAATTGGTTATTAGCAACTTTTAATTGCATTTCAATGGTATGGCTCTGTTCTGACTGACTAGTACCTGCAAAAACCATTTTACCAATAGGTAAAGTAAATTTTGCACCATTACTAACTCTTAAATAAGTAGTATTTAATTTTTCATCCATTAACCAACCATTGTTTTTCCAGTTAAAGTCTTCAAACTTCGCAGTGATAGTTTCAGTAGTAGAACCTTTTACTACGTCTTGCGTCCATATTGCGCGCTCGACTGCGGTTTCATCATTAGAACGACCTCTTGGGTCAAAATATAAAGAATATCCAGTAATAGGATTAACATTTCTATCGGGGTCAGTAGCGACCTTAAAACCGACTTCTCTAACAACATAATTTGGACTATTTTCATCGCCACAACTAATTTGATAATAGTTCATCTGGTCAACTGTCGCATCAGTAATTTCCCAAGAATAGAATTTATTAGTTGTATTAACAATATCTTCCAATGTTCTAATAGCAATATTATCTTTCTTCAAAACAATATCAGTTGCAGAAGCACCTGGATTATAAATAGCATAAGGAATGATAATGGCATCATAATTATAATAACTATCTGCATATTCACCTAACCAAATAATAGGTTTCTCACTTACACCATCTTTAATGGCTATTTCAAATTGAATTGCATCGGCAAATAAACCTAATTTTCCATTTGGATATTGCTGCCATAATTCAATACGAACAGTATGTGAACCATGAGTAGTTAATTCAGTAGGAATCTTCTTAGTAGTACATTCTACAGAATCATCTTCTTTTAATGAGAATCTATCAACTTCTTTTCCATCGAAATAGAAGATAGCTACTCTAGTCATATCTCCGTAAACATTACAAGTAAAAGTAACATTAGCGGGGTCATCATAAACATTTAAAGAAGAATAACTAGAAGGTAAAGCTAAATACAATTCAGATGTAGTAACAGAAGGACCTGCCTTACGGCTAATCTAATCGTGGTTACCGCCATCAGCCCATACTTGAATTTTAGTAGTAGTAGACTCTCTTAAATAAGGACCTAATGGTAACTATTTTGTTACTAAGTGTTCTGCGTCAAAAGTACCTTTCTTATAAACAATATTAGTAGAAGTATCAGTTAACTCCCAAAATACTGTAAATAATTCATCGTAAGGAGAACCAGCCGCAGTTAAATAAGAAGTTACAGTAACGTCTAAAGTAAAATCTTGACCATTAATCAAAGAAGTTGTTCCTAAAGTATTTTTTACATCGATTTCTGGGCGAATAACGCTGGTGTTACCGCCACCACCGCCGCCTCCACCAGAGCCACTTACTGCTAATTGTTTACATATGAATTCAGTAGAAGTAATTTCTATAATACGATAAAAAGCTCCATCATCTTGATTTAAAATTAAATCTCCAACTTTTGGATTATCATGTTCATTTTCTAAACAATCTTCAATATTAAGATGATATAAAAGAGTTTCTTCATGTTCAACTGCTTTTACATCTCCATAATATAAAGCTGCGCCGGCGCCGCCCATATTTATTCTTTCGCCATCTTTAGTGGTGTCCAAATAAATACGACCAGTATCAGTTGCAAAATATAGCCAACCTGCCTAGTGCTCAGTTGCCTAAATTTTATCTTCACTAGCCTAGACTGGAGTAAAAATTAAATTTGAACTCATTTATTTATTTCTCCTTTCCTCTTGTATAAATAAAAATAAGGGAGTAGAGAAAATTCTCTACTCCCTTGAGTATTTTATTTCTCTCATTTCTTTTAGAGATTTGAGAGAAAACTTTAATGGTTTTTAACCAAACTATTTTTTAATTAAAAAGTACCCCATTTAAAGTCGAAGTTAACAGTGTTAGTATCGCTATCAGTAGTGATGACAATATTTTCACTATTACTATTTAAAGTGACTTCACCAATAGGATTATTAGCAAAATCAGTTAAGGTAATAATATTATTACCAACAACTAACTTAGGATTATGTACATCACTATAGCCAGTAGCAACATGGTCCCAAACCAAAGTATCAGGATCAATTGCGCCATTTACTTCAGTACCCTGGGCAATCAATAAGTCACCAGGTTGAACAGTTTTGTCATTTAACTCAAATGACTTAGTTACAACATAAGTATCACCAATAGCAACATCAGTAGTTGGTAGAACATCAGTTTCGCCATCGACGCCGCCCTTATAAGTCATTGCATTAGCAGCAATAATATCAGCATCAATCTCAGCCTTCAACTCAGTACTTAAATCATTTAACTCTTCTTTGGTAGCTAAAGTAGCTAAAGTGTCGTTAATTTCTCCTAACTGAGTGGTATGACCAGCAATAGTACCTTCTGCAGTGCCAACTCTTTCAGTCAAAGTGCCTAAAGCAGTATTTGTATTATCAGTTTTAGTTTTTAATCCATCAATTTCGCCAGTTAAAGTAGTATTTAGATTTTCTAATTCTTCTTTGGTAGCAGAATTAGCCTCTAAATCACTAACTGCGTCTTTCAAGCCCTCAATATCTGTTTTAGCTTGAGACATATCTCCCTGAAGAGTATCAATTTCACCTTCGGCAGTTCCGACTCTTTCAGTTACTTTACCTAAATCTTCTTCTGCTTTATCTAAATCTTGCTGTAAAGTATCAATTTCACCTTCTGCAGTAGTTACTCTTTCGGTTAAAGCGCCTAAAGCATCATTAGTGTCGCTTAAGCTATCTTGTAAACCTTGAATATTCTCTGCATTAGTAGCGATATTTTCTTTATTAGTAGTATTATCAGATTCTAATGCCTCTAAGCGACTCGCGATAGTACCAGTTGTGCTATCACCTAAACCTAATGCATCATTAATCTCTTTAATATCTTCATTGATACCTTCTACGGTAGTATCAAAGGTCTCATTGGTTACATAATTAGCAGTAATATCCGCAATAGCATCACCCTGTTCAGAAACAATACCTTGTAATGCTTCTAAATCGGCTTGAGTTGCTTTTAGAACAATCTCACCTTGCAGAGTACCAATTGCACCCTCAGCAGCAATTAGTCTTTCATCAATACCAGCGACAGTGCCTTCAATAGCAGCTTTATTATCGCTGACAGTACCTGATAAAGTACTTAGGTCGTCTCCCAATCCTTCAATGTCAAGCTTATTTTGAGCAATATCAGCAGCCATCTGTGCGGAAGTAGCTGCAGGAGTATTCAATTGAACCCAAGCAGAACCATTCCAACGGACTAGCGCATCTTTATCAGCAATGAAATAAACAATATCTTTTGAATAAGGTGGTTGTGTTCCCTCAGCAAAATCTTTTAAAGTATCATACTGATGAACAGTACCCTGAATTCTTACGACAGTTTTATCAGCTTTACCAAGATATAATCCACCTTCATCTTCGGTGAAATATAAAGCACCTTCAACGGCATTTACAGGATCTAAAACTTTAGTTTTAAATTCGTTATATAGACCCTTTTTCAATAATAAATCAGCCATTTATTATATCCTCCTCTTTAAATTACATTTCTTTCCAAATTAATATATCACGCAACTCTTGAATATCTTTATTATGCTACTCTAAAGTTGTGTAATAAGCTAAACTATCAACTATTTCTTGGACTAAAGTTTTAGCCTCTTCTACAGATTCCTTAGAAGCCTTTTCATTTAAAGCTTCCACTAATCCAGTAATCTTACTCTAATCAATTTCTAAAATACTTAATTTGCCATCTTGATTTACTGCTAGTTCAGTTTCTTCGACTGAAGTAATAAATAAAAGATTAGAAAGTTTCTCATATAAATCATCGGTTAAATTATTTTCAGACAAACCCTTTATAGAGCCAGCATTTTCATTTAGCCATTTTTCTAAACCAACAACATTTTCAGCATTAACGCTTCCAGAAATTTCAAGATTATTATCTTCATCAATAATTAATTTATCTAATTTAGCTTTATCTTCTGGGCTTAATAAAGTATGATTTTCAATAGCATCTACTTTATTACCTAAAGAATCTTGAATTTCTACAATATCATCTTTGGTTGCATAATTAGTTAAGTCTACTTCCCAAGAACCGACTTTTTCAATTACACCATCAATTACAATATACTCATCATATTTATCATCTTCCTGCTGTAAACCAGTAGGAACCATGTAAATAAATAAATGAGCATCAGCCGCAGATACATCAATATCATAAATACTATTTACAATTTTTCTCTGTAAATGGTCAGCTTTAGTAATCGCGGATGCAATAGCAATATCAGTTTCTTCTTTGGTATAGACATTGGAAGCATCAGCTTTAACTTCAATAGCAGCTAATAAATCTTCAATTTCTTTATATAAGCCAGTAGCATTATCAGATTCAGTTGCTGCTGAACCGACTTTCTCTTCTAAAGCTCCAAATTTAGTATTTAAAAGGTTTTCTAAATCAGATATTTCTGAAACAATATCTTCAACAGAAGTTTTAATATTACTAATTTCTTCACTTAAGATTTCAACATTCTCAGAATTAGGTTCATACCAAGAAAGGACTAAACCATCTTCTGTTTCTTCAACTCTAGGCTCTAAACCAGCTTTAAAACCTTCAGTTAAAACATATTTTGATTCTTCAATAATATTACCATCCGCATCTTTAACAGATGGAACAAAAGCATAATAGTGAGAACCATAATTTTTTAATTGAATAATATTATCAATAATTTCTACGGATAAATTATCACTATTTAAATTAATTACTTCTTCATTATTATTAATATATTCTTGAATTAACTCAGCAACTTGAGCTGGAGTTTTTGCTATCCAATTATTGGTAGCGCTATCTTTTACTAAGAAAGAATTTGATTCAGCACTAGTAACATCTACATCGCTTAACTCATCTAAAGTACTAAAAACATAATTAGTGTCTCCACCACTAATTACTTTTTCACCCATATATAATGAGCCAGTAGAAGCATCATCGGCATAAATAAAATACAGAGTATTTTCATCAATCTAACCTTTTTCTAATAAAGATTGATAAGCAGCTAATGTACCACGCTAAAATCTTACATAATTAATAGCCATTTAATTTCTCCTTTCTTTTTATTCTCTAATTAGTATAAAATTGAAAACAAAAAAAATAAACCAGTTTGGCCTGAGTCAAACTGGTTTATTATAAAATTATTTTTCAAGTGCCTTAATTCTATTTTCTAATTTTCTTAAGGCGAGTTCAATAGAATCTGAATTACTAATTGCTGCAGTAGAATTATTTGTTGCATAAGTTCCTAGAGTTAAAGAACCTATGTTACGATTTGTTTTATATTCTAATTTTCCAAGAGCTGTATTAATAGTATCTGTATTAGCTATCGCAGATTCGCTTGTGGCAATTGAATAAGTTCCGCCTAATGCTAAAGTACCAACTGATTCTTTTGTTAAAGTTAATTTACCAGTTGTAGTACTAATGTCTAAAGTTAATCCAGTTAGAACATTTCCAGATGTATCATCTATTAGAGATAATGTTGGTAAAGTAACTGTGTGATTAGCGGTCGCACTGATATGACCTTTAGAATCATATGTTATAGTTGGAACATTAAATGAAGTACCAAATTTAGGAGTATCATTAGTATTATAGGTAGTAGTCCCTCCCGAAATAGGTCCTATATGACTAATTGTTAATGTATCTGTATCTGCGTTTGCGCTTACTTCAATCCAATTATTATCATCTGTAATATTCATATTCGCAATATGATTGTCTGCAGTTATAAGAGTATTCCCAACAGTAATTGTTTTAAAATTATGTGGTAATTCTATTGTTTCAATATTTTTACCAACAATATGTCCTCTATTATCTACTATTGGAGTATATAATTCAATATTACCATCGCTACTATTAATATCTTGAGATGATGTTGAAGTTGTATCATTCACAGGGTTAAACTTATGAGTAATACTTACATTAGGGCTAATGACATTACTATCAATTTCAATATCAATCCAATCATCTTCTGAATGAGTTGCACTATGTACTCTACCATAATCATCAACAATAACAAATTGACCAGGAGCAATAATCTCAAATTTATCAATAATATCATTAATAACATTAATTGCGCCTTGTACAGTATAAGAGTCTCTAGTATGAATATCATTAGTTAATAGTATTCTATTAATTTCAAGAATTAATCCATGAATCGTATTTAGTTCTCTGGCAAATCCTTCTAATCTTTTCATAGTAGGAACTTCTTCTCTAGTTGTAATAGTAATTCCTTTTGGAATAGTTGTAACATTAACATTCCATTCCATACCAATACTCATAATATCATTTTCATCATTAGAGACATATAAGATTTTATCTCTTAAATAATAAGTTACATTAGAAGCTGTTTTATTTCTGTCAATAACCATTTTCTAATTAGCTAATTGATAATAATATGTATTACTAATATAATAATGTTCTGCTACCAAATCAGCGGTTTTTATATCTCTAATATTAGAATTATGTGCTCTTAAAAAGAAGATTAAGCTATCATCCCATTCTTCTTCTCCATAAATTCTATATTCTTGAGCATCTTCAATATAAGTATAATATTTATTTGGAATATAGAAATAATCTACAGGGTCTTTATCTGGAATGGTTACAAATCTATATCTTGTTAAATTATTTAAAACTGTTTCTTGGTTTGGAATGTAATCTTGACTACATTTATAATAACGATTATTTACTAAATCTTGATAATAATGATTGTCGGTAACTCCAAACAATTCAGCTTTTTCTAACAATAATTCTCCATCTTTAATAGATGCTATATAATATTTATGGGTAGAATTATATGGATCATTACTAATTTCAATATCACTTAATTCAATTGTACCTTCCTCTAAAGAATCTATACCCTATTCAGGATTAGGCTTGTAAATATAATAAGTGCCTTTAGTATAAGGAATCAGTTTCCTGTCGATTATAACAATTTCATCTCTCTAAAACTCATAATAAGTTGTATCTTCATATGGCACCGTATCCTCATTTGTATAATAACCCAAAGTGTCATTCTCAGTTACAAATTTATAATGAATGCCTCTATCAAATTGAATAGGTGTTACTTGAGTGAAAAATGGGGTTTTATCTTTAGTTGCGTAATAAACTCTATTATAAGTAGGATATTCTTTGGTTTCTAACTAATAAACCTATCCAGGAGTACCATAATAAAAATTATCATCTACAGGAGGAAATTTTTTAAAGCCTTTAAAAGGATTATCAGTATCTTTAAATTTATCTTCTAAAGTTTTATAACTAATTTCTGTAATTTCCTCAGGAGTTAAAACTCTATCTGCATCCACTGCGGAAATGGCTTTTTCTTCATCATATGCATAATCATTAACACGATGATAATATTCACCATTAGAATAATAAATTTTATTATTTTCTGCAGTTTCTGCAAATTCTTTGCTCATAGGCTCGGCTGGAGCCAATACAATCATACCCATTAAATCATGTACTGAATTAATAGCGCCCGCAAGAGTAGAAACTTGTTTAGTATTATAAGCAAATCCACTTTCAGTTTCAGAAACCATTCTTAATCCCGCAGTAGAATTCCAATCAATATCTAAATTTCTTTTTTTCTTACCATCATCGGTCTCTTCTGTACTTAAACTTTCATCGCCATAAATTAAATCCCACATAGTAGAAACGCTATTTCCGATAGAAGGAAGCATCATAGAAAGTTCTTGTATATCAGGATAAGATGTTTCACGACCAACAGCATCATGTGAACTATATTGCTAACCACTAACACCAGTACCTTCGACAAGAATATGGTCTTCTAACGTAGACTTAGTAATTACCTCTGGGTCAAAACCAGCTTTATTGTAATAAATAGCAGCTGGTAATTTATTTGCTGGAGGAGTTGGTTGCCAAGAGCCTGGTCGTTGAGTAGATTCAGTATTTCCACTATGCCAATATAAAGTAGATATATGACCAGTATTAGGATTGTATTCATGTCTTACCCATTCAGTTGTTTCATCTGACTAATAAGATTCTGCCGGATAAGAGGTGGTATATAAAGTAGTTCCTAAATCGTCTAATACTTCACCCTAATCAAATTGCGGACCCTCTTCCATTTTTGCGCTTTTTACTCTAAATCCCCATTGTGGTTGATGATGTAATTTATAATAAATATCAGAACCTTGAATATCAAAATGAGGGACAATTGGTGTCTAGGTTGGCGCATCTGGCTGTAAATCAAAAGTAGGTATAACAGTATTTAATTCTGCTACCATTATATATTTTTCAATACCACCATCATATACTTTTTGCCATACAGTAGAATCATATCCTCTGCCATATTTTCTAAAATCTATAGTATAGTTAGTTACATGAGGGTCTTCCTCATTTTCACCAACAACATCTTCAAATAAAGCTACATTATTTGCGTTATAACCAACGCATTTATAGAAAGTACAATTTTTAGCAAAATAACCACTATTTGGCTGAGTCTCATATGCAGATTCATAAACAATAGTACCTACTTGGATATTATCTCTAGTTAACAGTGCTTCTTGAGAAGTATCTGCGCTAAAAGTTGTATAGAAATTATTATTCTCATCTTTTCTGACTCTTAAAAAAGAATCCATATGCATTTCATTATTATATTCAATTAAAACAAAACGACCTGCATAAATTCCATCAGAATCTTGATAAGTTTCCATTTCTGCTCGATTAGCATAAATTCTATCAAACTAAAAATGGGTTCTAGAGGTATTAGTTATATCGCCATAAAAACTCATATTTAACCACCCTCTCCTTCATAAATTATATCAACTATTAAATATGCGTTAATATTATTGTTAATAAAGTCAATTGACTTTGGATCAAATTGTAATGCAATAATTTCAGTCTGTTCATTTAAATCTAATTCAAAGATTCCAGTATGCCCTACTATAATAGGGCTACTGGAATTATTTAAATAAAATTTTGTACCAGGAACAGACTAAATACCCAATTTAGAAATAGGCATATAATTAGTAAAATTATTACCAGAAACTAATCCATGCTTATTTATGTTTGAAGGATAATTGGAAATAATTCCAACATTATCTTCTGAATAATATCTAAATTGTTTTACCTATTTAGCCATATTTTTCCTTTTCCTCCTTATATAATACTTGGCATTACTTTAGTTGTAGTAATACTCATCATCTTTTTCTAATCAAGAGGAACTGTTATTTTAGAAATCAAATAATCACCATCAATATTTGTCTCATTATTTCTAATATATAAACAAGTATTTGGCTATAAATGATATATTGGTAAAGTCTAAATTGTTGCAGTTTCAGTCGCATAAGTATGCTTATAAATTAAATCTTCAATTGCGTTTTTAGCAGATTTACCTCTTGAACTTGTAACAAATAAACTGTTCATCGCGCTAGGAAGCTATATATATGTATAACCAGTTTGATGGTCATAATTTTCATATTCTTTTTGAGAAGTAATGAAAATTATATTTGGTACCTCTTTATAATAAATGGCTTTTACAGTTGTATCATTAACTACCTTAGACCTAGGACCAATAGCTTGAACAGAATACTTACTTAAAAAGCTAGTTTCTCCATTAATAAAATCAAACCAAAAATCAAGCTATTCAGGTGAATCAGAAATTATCTTTGCCCAATAATTACCATTCTCTTTATCAGTATTAAAATTATAATATATTTTATTATATCTTACTAATTCTGTTTTAAAAGAAGGCTAATTTAATTTTTCAGTATATCGCTCTTGAAGCTTTGATAAAAATTCTTCATATAACTCATAAATTCGAGCTTCATATTCTTCTGTAGTATCGTAATTTTTTCTTTTTGTTTCATAAATTGCTTTAACATAATCTTTACCTATCTAATTATATTCTCCGCAATAAATTCTACAGATATTTTTTATTTCTGTTTCATAATCTTCTAATTTAGAAAAAGAAGAGGGAGCAATTTGAGGTAATATTAATGAAAGAGTGGTTAATTTAGTTTTTAAAACATTAAAATTATCATACTAAACAGTATTTAAATATTCTGTTAAATACTAAGCCTGTTTATAATATAATCTCTAAACTTCCTAATCTAACTCAGAAAATTTAATTGGTTCTTTATTTCTAATATATAACTTATCCCATCCATATTGATTTAAATATTCTTCTAACCGTAAAGCTGCATAATTTGTATAATCATCTGGATATTCTCCTAACTAAGTTCCGAAAGGATATTTAAATACCCAGAATTTATAAGTACTTTCCGCCTCTAAAGACGAATTCCTTATTATTCGAGGATAATTGGAAGGAATTTTTTTAATTAAGAATACTTTATTATCAAAAGTTGAAAGAGGTTGTTCACTTTCTGATTCATCAGATTTTGGCCATTCTTCTCCTGGTTTCACTTCTCCTCTAACATAAAATGGTCTTCTATCTTCTTCTCCTCTTTCAGACATCTAATAATATCTTTCTCTAATTTGCATAATTGTAGAAAAATAATTAATAAAACTTGTATAATCTGCAAAAGAATCATTCTCCGGTTCTTCAACCTTGTTATCAGAATTTTCCTTATTTAAAATTATGGTTTTCGTTACATTTCCATATACTCTCCACTATTTTATTTTTGTAATATATCCATTCTAAGACACAATACAATCAACAGGAGTTCCCATAGTAACTGAAATACTATTACCAGACTAGCGACCATTTGGAGCAGTTAAAGAAACAGTAGCTATTTGTTTAGTATAATATTTTTTATCTTTTTCGTATTCCGCTGCTAATTTATAATTATCTACTTGAAAATAATAATACGTATTTGAAGTAAAATTATTTTCATTTATAGAAACTTCTGTATAATAATTAGGTTCAACTGTTAAAGTAACTAACTAACTATTAATTGCATCAATTTCCTCCCACATAGATTCAACATTATTATCATAGCCCTCTAATGTAATATATGGTCCTCTTTCTTTAATGTAAATATCATAAAGATTAACAGCATTTAATTCTGCTATATCATCAACGCCACTATTCATATTACCTTCATCATCTTCAAAGAAATATACATCATCACTAGCAGTTTTATCTGCATTATAATTCAAATGACAATACTCGCTTCTTAAAAAAGGTACTATTTCAGGAGTTGAAGGTATACCTTTATCATCGATTTCACCAGAATAATCAAGTAAATAAAGGTCTTCAATATTAATAATTTCCTAATCTTGTTCCTTTTCAAATAAATGTCTAAAAGAGTTGGTAATATATAAAGTATCTTCTGAATGAGCATTATTCGCTTCTTTATATGTTATTGCAATAGATTGAGGTTCAGGATTTGGATTGTATAAATCTCTCCAAAAACCATTTAAATCTACGTAATAACGCTCATATCCTGTTACTCCAGTAGGATAATAATCTAAATTATTCTATGCTAAATCATATAAGAAATTATCTTCATGATTATGATTATAATAATCAATTGCCATTTGATAAATAATTTCACGCCAATCAACGAACATTAAAGTTCCATTATTTATCATTTCTTGATATTTATTATTTATTAAATCTTCTGTTAATGAGTCAAAATCTCCCATTATAAATTTAGGATTATAAAAATATACTAAATTACCTTTCTTTTCAACATCAGATTTTAAAAATTCTAGATAAGTATGAGTTTTTGTACACACATTATAAGGAGCATAGAATTCTCTATATTGAGGAGGACTGGTTTCATAAGTAGAGTAACCTTTTGGAGAATCATCTAATACTGAATAATAACACAATTCTCTTCTTGGTGTTCCTGGATATGTACTGCTTCCATGCTAAATATTATAATTACCAATTTTTGTATCTTTAATAATTAACCATACGGAACGATTTCTATTATCATCTTCATATCCTGGAATATTTTTTAAAGGAATACATCCAGTTTCATCATTCTATGAATACCATTTCATAGTATACTTTGGTATTTCTTCTGTGTTAAGCATTAATTGATAATATTTAGCCCAATCTCGAATATCCCACCATCCAGGAGACCAACTACCATCAAGTTGTCTTTCAGGTTTTGTTAATTCGTCAGGTACTGAATACTATAATTCATAAGAATAAATTTTATTATAAATTTCTTCAATAGCATTTTGCTTTACCTAATACAGAAATGATTCATAAAGTTCTCTATCAGCTATATAATATTTACCTTCAAAACTCTTATAAAAAATGGGCTTTTTATCAATAGCATACCTAGCATGAATAGTCCTATCTGCACCCGCATTAGTTTTTCTATTTCCCCAAACGCTATAATCATTTTTCATATCTGTTAGCTTAGGACTATTTTTAAAAGATGTAATTAATTTATTATCTAATAAATTAAATATAGGTTTTTCCATACTTAAAGTAGAATCATTATAAATAACTTCATCATTTTCATTTGCATGCCAATTAGATGTATTATATTTCTATTGTCTCTAAAATACAAATTTACCATCTAAATTATAAAAATATTCAAAATCTCCTAGCATTTTTTTAATTTTATCTAAAACACTAGTAACTGTTTCTCCTGCTTTTGCAATTAAATCTCCTGCATAAGTTAAATCAGTTAATTTATATCCAGGAGTAGAACCATATTCAAATTTAGCAATATAATATTCATCATCAGCAATATAATATTCTTCTGTTGGGTCATACTCATATGCTCGTTCATATATAATTTCACTAGCAATTAAATACATATCAGATTCAGTAAAATAATTATTGTTACCATCTACATAATACTGTTTAAATAATTTATAATAAACTCCATTTAAAAATTCTTGTTCATTAACTTCTTTTTTACTTAAAGTTAAAACAACTGGAGTAGGTTTTATTTCTCCCTCTAAATCTACTAAACTATCATAAACAATTAAATTATCGTTAATAGAAGTTTCTTTTAATTTTCCATCTTCACGAGTAATATAGCATTTTTGCTCACTATTAAAAGTCACATTTGAATATGTATCATCATTGATTTGTCTAAACATATACATTGGGGCTTTTCCTCGATATTCTAGTAATTCTAAACCCGCATTTTCAATATCATTAATAATAATATTTTGCGGTAATTCACTACCAAAATTTCTTACTGCTTCTTGAATTATGGTTTTAATTAAAACATCTTCCGTGACTTTAGTATCAGTTTTACTATCATAAATATCAATTTTACCGAAATCTGTTTCATGAGGTAAGTGTCCAGCAAATTCGCCATTTAACAAACACATTTTATCTTTACCTTTAATTGTGATTTTACAGTCTTTAATAGTCTAATTAATATCAAAATTAGTAATTAAAAATATACCTTGCGGGAACCATATAATATCTTCATAGTTTGGTTCTATCTCATTTAATAATCCAATTTCTAATTTAAATTTGTTTTTTACTCCCCAATAAAATTCATTAATTTCAATATCTTTAGCAACAAGATTTAGAGAGCAAGTCCGTCTAATTGCGGACTTGCCATCTACATTAATACTTCCTCCAGAGACTTTCCCTTCAATAGTATCTATAGCATTTTCATCCTACGTTAATAAAGTGATTCGTGCAAATAATTCTCGAGTAGATTCTTTAAATAATTCATTTAAAAATAAGTCATTTAATACAGCATTAGTAATCATTTATAGCTTCCTCCTATGCTTGTATTTCTTGAGATTCAATTAAAGCTATAATAAAAGCTACATAGGCTTCATCAGTTCTATGTTTTAAATCTTGCAGCTCTCTTTCAATCCAAGCATTATCTGCCCATTTAGCTTCATTCGCACCAAATATCTATTCACTTTCTTTTAACGCTTCATTACGTTTTTCTACAATAGTAGCTAATTGCATCATTGCCTAATCTCTAATATATTTAACTTCTTCGTCAAATCCAGTATTAATAGTTGCAACACTATTCTCAATCGCAGCAATACTTTTATTTTTTTCTAAAGTACGAGTCTGTAATATATTTTCATATTCATAATTTTCAACATACTCAGCATTGGTTAATTGATATAAAGACTATTTTTCAATTTCAGTAAAAGTATCTTTTTTAATATAATAATGTTGAATATCTTCATACTCTGTTAATAATAAATATGATTTTAAATCAGAATCATATTTATAATAAGTATCTGGTTTAAAATTAGTCTAAGTAACTCCTTTTATTTCAGTATATAGAATTGAATTTTTAGTTTGATTAATATAAGCTATCATTTGTTCATGAGCTTCTAAGTTCTAATCACTAATAATTTTAAAGTTTCTTTCTATTGCTTCAATCTATCCTAAATATGGAGCTAAAGCAGCTTCACGGTCTTGTTCAATTTGAGCAATTAATATATCTCGCTAATTTTCTACCAATAACTCACTACCCTAAAAACTACCAATAGTAGCCATGATTTGATAGAATTTATCTAATTTATTTTTTACTTTTAAATAATTCTATTTCATCTAATAAGCAGGATAATTATCATTATCTTCAATATAATAATCTGTGTGTTTAGTATAATATGATACCTCTACTACAACTCCATTTCCACAAGATAATGAAGTTAAATTATCATCATCTGGCGAAAAATCAAAATCATAACTATTTAACATACTTCGTTCATTTCCATTGATATAAATATAAGGATTATATTCTGATAATGGAATTTCAAAGTTATTCATACAATCATAATAATGACTTGGCATAAATATATAATCACTACGAGTAGGACTGTAGGGTGGCTATTTTTCTAAATATGTGCCAATTCTTAACAAAGTTAAAGGATTCATATTTGCAAGATTACATGGAGTATTAGTCTATCCAAAATACAGAGAACCATTATTTTCTTGTCTAACATCTATAATGTCTCTTAATCTAGCTTTTATATTAAAAATTTTAGATAATTCATATTTTGGATTTTTAAGCCATTCATTTTGATATTTAATACATTGAATTTCCTGAAGTATATTGTCATGTTGTCCAACAAACTAAACTGCAGGAAAACTTTCATTTTCAACCATTGCAACTTTATCAAAAGTATTTGGAGTCATCCCTACAAAACTATAAGTTAAAGAGCCTGTTAAATAAGGATCTTTAATCATATCTGGATAAGTTAAATTAGATTCCAATAATTTAATTTCTTTTATAGCTATTTTAGAATCTAAACTATAACTTCCTGTAACACCAATTACAACAGTTTCCACTTTAGTATTTTCAAAAGTCAATTGTACCATTTGACCTGGGCGCATTCCCATAAATTTAACTGAATTAGTAGGTGCAGTATTTAAAATTTTGTTAATTGGATAAACTATTTTTCCATCCTAATCTTTCTAATTAAATTCAATTGTACGCCAAGATAAATACTAAATGTCTTCATTTTTAATTAAAGAAACAAAATTATATTTTACTAAATTTGCATAAGTATAATCAGCAACTTCATAAGCAGTTCCATTAAAAGTATGTAACAATCGACCCAATTTATTTTCAGGATTTAAAGTAGTTTTCATCATTCTTACAATAAAATTACCTTCTGTTGGAGAACGATAAATTTTTGGTTTACCATTATTTAACCAATCTAAAACCTTTGTTTTAAAAAGTCTTTCTCTTTCAAATTTTACGCTGATAGGATCATCTGGTTCTATTGCATCAGTAGATTTTGTTTGATGTCTATGAAAATCTAATTCTCTTAATTGCAATTCTTCTTTTGAAATAAAGAAAAATTTTTCATCTTCTAAATAAGATAATAATCCAGAAATAGTAAATTCTTTATAATTTACATTACCATTTCTAAAAAAATAAGGATATTTATGTCCAAGTGTATCGGTCTTAGTTTCTTGTAAATTAGTCTTAATATTACCAATTTTAGGATTATATCGAATTTTTAATTGACGTTCACCATCATATAGAAACACATCTTCAAAATCTGAAAATACAATATTAGAAATTAGCCGATTGGAGTAAAGACCATTATCATTGTATTGCTATAAAGAATATTTATATCGCTTACCCTATTCAGCAGTAAAATCTCTCCAAAGAGTTCTTGTCGGATATTGAGAAATAATTTTAAAAGTAGATAATTTTTCCCAATCTAAATATCCGCCCAACTAAGTTGCTCTACTTAAAACAAAAGAGCCAGTAATAGGAGTTTCTTTTCCTTCAGCATCTTTTTTTCCAATTAAATTAATTTGAATATAACCATTATCGAAATCTGCTTCTGCAACAATTTCAGCTTGAATATCTGAATCAATAGTTAATTTTTGATTAATTCTATATAAAGGAGATGATACTGATAAATTATTATTAGTTACAATAGAATACTAAATTTTATGCGCTTTATATAATTCAAAATCTTTATTATAAGAAAAAGTGTCGTATGACTCATATAAATTAGTATCTAAAGTAGTGTTATGTACCTAATCTCCAGAAGTAGCAATTAAATTATCATTTTCATCATATAGATTAAAACAATAACTATATACTCGTTCAGTAGAATCGCCACCCTCTTGAGAATAAACACCTATATAATCATATATATGAGTATTAGTAAGATTTGCTTTTAAATTCTATATATAAACAATTGGTTTTGTTGTATACTTACTTATACCAACAGTTGAAAAATTACCAATTTCTCCTTCGATATCAATATAAGCAATTTGTATTTTATAAAATAAACCAACTTTTAAAGTTTGTAAAATTAATTCTCTTTCTTCTGCGCTATTACTTGTTTTTAACACAAAAGTTACATAAGAAGAACCTTCTAAATTAAAATATATATTATCAGTGGTTTGAGCAGTATATAAATAATTACTATTCTACACTGTTTTCATTCTTAAAGCAAAACCTTTTATCTGAGACGCGCCAACAGAAGAATTCATAGTAAAAGGGACCGTAATTTTAATAGTACGGTCCATATTACTTTCTTCTAAATAAAAGGCTGGAAGTGTTCCACTTATAATAGGAGGATATAATTTTGCCATTATAAATTCTCCTTTCTTAATAAGAAATTATTTTTCGATAGAAGGTTTAATTTCTTCTAAAAAATTCTTCATCGCGGTTAAACACTAAGCCATTATAATAGTATCTTCACCTTTCGTATTAACTAACTAAAAGGTGTTAAATATTTTTAATAATTGATTAAATTGAATTTCAGTCATATTTATTCTCCTTTTTATCCTTAAACGCCAGGGGTAATACCCAACTATTCTTCTAATACTTTAATTCTATCTAATAAAGTATTAATTTGCTACTAATAATTAGCACTATTAATAGAAGTTTTAAAATCTTCTAAAATAACAATTCTATCATTTAAACTAGAAGAAACATCTTCAATTGGACCAAATACTTCTAAAGCCTTATCCTTAGTTAAATATTTACCTGAAGATAAATCATTGAAACCAGAATCCCAATTATCACTATTATCTTCCAATCTAGTAATTCTATAATCTAATGATTCTGCTCTGTTTTTATAAGGACCATATGCTTCTTCTGCATCTTCAACTTTTAAGTATTTGCCATTTACATATCCATGAATTTTATTATTAAAATCTTCTAATGTACCTGCAGTGGTCGCATAAGTTGCGTTATCTGCGGTAGTCGCAGTAGTTGCAGTAGCAGCATTTCCAGTCCATGTTCCATCTACAAAATTTATAGTATTTAAAACCTATTCTATATATCTTAAATAATAAATAGTGCCTTTTACATATGAGTTTGCAATATTATATTCTCCATCTTCATCTAGGTAATAATATACATCATTTCCGAAAGTATCTTCTGTAACATTTTTAGCAACCACAAAAATATAACCTGAATTATCTTCTGCAGCATAAATTCCTCTTTTAGCAACAGGGCTAGCAGGGACTGTAGCTGTATATGCAATTGTACTTACTTTAGTACATTCTAATTCTCCGTCCCAATGTGCTTTTAAATTATTGCCTATCTAAAATGGAATTTCATCATCATCAGTATTAATAATTAATCTATTCTAAACATTGCCTTTTTCATCCAATTTTGTTCCAACTAATTTCAAATTATATCCTTCAATACATCCATTAACTAAATTAAGCTTCATACCAGCGGGAGGTGCAGTGGATTTTATGGCTTCTAAGCTATTAATAAATGATACTATCATTAATTGAGCATAATCATTATTTTCAGTTAAATTTGGAGGAATTATATTAACTGCATAATAAAGAGTTTCATAAATAAAATATTCAATACCATCTATATAGGTGGAAATCAATTCATACTAATTAGTTTCTTCATTTAATCTATAATGAATTGTAGCATCAAATTCATCTTCTTTTAAAAATCCTACAGAATTATATTCAGAAGATGCTTCATAATAATCTATTCTTTGTAGAATTGGATAAATAAATTCACCGTTGGCATTTGTCTCCCAAATATCTAATAGAGAACTTACTTTATATCCATTAGTATCTGGATCATATTCAGTAAAATAAATGTCATAAGTATTTGGATTATAAGCATAAATTGTATTCTAATCACCTTTTCTATAATAGATATCAGAAGATTTAAAAGTCTCATCAGTTAAAGGAGTTTTTAATGCTATATATTCTCCTTTAGAATTTAATGTATAATAGCGCCAAGTGTTTCCATCTTTTAAAGAAGCTTCAGTTCCTGCTGTATTAGGATTTAAAGCTACTTTTACATATTCTGGCTCTCTATACAATTCATACCTAAAATTATCATTAGTCTTTCGAGTTTCTCCTTCACCAGCAAAATAAGCAGACTGTAAATAATATTTATCAACATCCATATGAATTAATTCTGCACCAGTTCTAGTAGTCACTCTAAAAAATGGGTCTACCTCTTTACCAGAAATATATACATTACCACCAGTACCCTGTATATCTAAAATACCCTATACCAAATCTAATCTAGTACCTAAAGAACCGATAGAACGAGTTTGAGACTATAAATAACATTCTTCATTTCCTATATATATCATATGGTGATTATTAGACACGCCATTAATTACTAAATAAGGTTCTTGTGGAGATAATAAAAAACGAGATACATCATTATCTTTAATAGTTAATTTACCGTCATCTAAATCCATTAACATACCATTACCATTTACTTTATAGCCTTGGCTAGTTAAAGTACTTTCATTGCCATCAATGATAATCTAACCACGACCAGATTTACCAAAAGTCGCAACACCATTATCTTTTAACGAAAAAGATATCGCACCATTCTAAAAACCATAAATACCGGTTGCAGCTCTTAAAACATAATATTCAACCTTTGAGTCATAACCAGAAGCAGGACCAAAAGTACCATTGGCTAATTTTTCATAATAAGTATCTTTATTAAATTCTGATTCAGTCAATAAGCCTTTATAAACATAAGAATCAACAGATGTGTCTTCTGTATTTTTTACATCGCCCATTAAAATACCAGAGAAAGTATTATCTTCATTTTTTCGTCCAGCTCCAATTAAAGTAGACATAATAGTGCCTGTACCCTCATCTGTTGTTAAATTACCATCCCAATCGTTTAAAACTGAATAATCGTAATTACTAGAAGTAATTAATAAAGGCTATATCCAAACAATTTCACCAGAATTTGTAGTACAAGTTATACAAATTTCATTATATCCAGTAGCATAGAAAGGAGCTGCACATAATCCCTAATATCTTACCAGGCTTTTATCAGCATTATATCTAAATAAAGGTTTAAATTTAGGAACATAATCTGCAGCCATGGCAGATATTTCATATTCTCCAGTATTTGGATTTTTTATTTTTTTACCATCTACGGTTTTATAAAGATCAATACTATGTACTATATTCCAATCTAAATCAGAAACTGACACTTCTAAGAATGGATTGTCAGTAGTATTGTTTTCATTTTCTATAAATAGCTTATAAGCATCTGAATAATATTGTGGGGAACCAGATGAATTATAAGTAATTTCTGTTGCTCCTTCGATATGACTATAACCATTCGCTTTTAATGGTATATTTAAATAAGAAGTAATAGTTGTAGCATCTATCTATTCAAATGTTGCCGAAATAATACCATAATATCCGTCTACAACTTGATTTAAAGAAGATATATTAACTATTAATTTTATCTTATTTGGTTCTAATGCAGAAACTGGTTCAAACTAAATTGCTTCAGTTCCATTTGGTAATTTTATCATCGGTGTCTTCCAAGCCCATGACCATTCACCAGCATTAATGTCTAGCTTATTACCGTTAATATCATAAACGGTTCCTACAATAATATATTCAGTAGTTTTACCTTTACTATTAACTGGGACTGGAATAGTAACTGCATTATGATTATCTACCATATCTAGAATTAATGTTGTATTAGTTCCTTGAGTGCCAGCTTTACCAAATTGTAAAGTATTATTAGCAGTATATTTAACTCCATTAATACTTACTTCACATCTAATCAAATTATTAGTGTAAGCATTATTCCAGCTGCTATTAATTGAATAAGATTGCCAAGTATTTAAAGTTTTATCTGAGGGGTCCTAGTATCTTCTGATGCAAAGATATTGAACACCCTAATAACTATCTGCATTTCTAGTTAACTAACCATTATCTTTTGTATAATAATTAGGAGTTTCTAATAGCATTGTTTTTGAATTAGTTCCAATAGGAAGATACCAAGCGATATAGTCTAAAGTTCCTAAATCTGGAGTAATTTCTTTACCATTATATACTGCTCGCATACGTCGTTCATAACCATGACCCTAACCTTGATTTATAATACGACCATTTGTATCATATATAAAATAATTGCCCTCACTGCCGTCATCATAATAAATAGATAGTGCAGAGGTAGCATTAAAAGTTGTACTATCATACACTTTCACAGTATTCTATAAAACTAATTCATCACTTTCATATAAATCTGCGGATTCCTTTTTATCTAAATACTAATACTTTAAATTTTCTAATTGAGCATAAAATTCTTCATTAGAAGGCCCGCCTTCATCTTCAGGAATTCTATTGTCCATCATATCTTGCCATGCAGCTAAATAATGAGGATTGGTTAAAAGTTTTTCTGAAGATTCATAAGTAGTATTAACTTTATATCCAATAACTTTAATACGCTCTTCTGCTGAATTTCTGTCTGGAATAAAATTACAATGAAAAGCATCATTAATATTAATGGGTAATTTTTCCCATCCACGTCCCGCAAATTCATCAACATTTTTAGCATTTAAATTATAAC
>JAEIGA010002073.1_pt1 | contig 31968 bp, 24 predicted proteins | sample 9270691 | NCBI WGS metagenome assembly JAEIGA01 (sample SAMN17057246, study PRJNA624740) | gut metagenome | biome: biome; isolation source: fecal sample | host: Bos grunniens | place: China: Xizang | collected 2019 | reverse complement strand
TGATTCCAATCCATATAACTATACGTAACACCTCCGTCATACGATACCTTATGATTTCCATCATCCAAATTAGGAGTAAGCACCTCAAAAGTACCGGAAATTTTAATCGTAGTTCCTGGTTTTAAACTTGTTATCGTGTAAGAGAGAATCTCTTGCAATTTATCGGGACGCATAAACACAAAATTATTCCCTATCCGCTCTTCAAAAAGAGGATTTAACTTTGTGGTTGTATCCACCACACAATAGATAAAATCAGTAGAAACCGGAGCATAATCAGGATTTGTGGGTTCATGAATCGGATTATCATCATCAAAATCATAACCAAACTCAGCCATTTTAGCATCCGTCCCCAAAAAGTTTCCTAAAGGGCCCTCCAACTCCACGTTATCTAAAGTATAAAAATAGTCCGATTCATGTCCTGACTTAGGCGCAAAAGAGGTTGCACCAGCCAAATTCGGACAAGTCTGCGCTCCAATTAACTGAGGAATTAAAAAAAACAAACAAAGCGAAATAGAGGGAACACCCCATTTCCTTAGCAATCTACTATTCATAATCTACAAAATTTAGTTCTACTTCAGACGTTAACGTCTCCTACCATTTTGTAAAGTTAATTCATTTTTTATTAAAACAAACTAAAATTAACAATAATTTAACAGCAAAATAAATAATTTCTTACTCACTTCCCTCTAAAATTCACCAATTATTTACTCATGATTTAAGAAATATTTTGTAAATTTGCACAATTTTAGAGGTACACCTCAAAAACAGATATTCGCAATAAATAAAAAAACAATATACTTATGGCTAAAATTATTAATGACGTTTCAAAGACTTTCGGAGAATATTTGTTAATTCCCGGATTAACTACTAAAGAGTGTATTCCTTCCAATGTATCGTTACGTACACCATTGGTAAAATATAAAAAAGGGGAAGAGTCTGCCATTCAATTAAACATTCCGTTTGTATCAGCAATTATGCAATCGGTTTCCGATTCGGGTTTAGCCATCGAGTTAGCCAGAAATGGTGGTTTATCTTTCATCTTCGGTTCTCAACCCATTGAATCACAAGCCGAAATGGTTAGAAAAGTAAAGAATTTCAAAGCCGGTTTTGTAATTAGTGATTCCAATGTCACTCCGGACACACCTTTAGGAGAAGCCATTGCATTGATTCGCGAGACAGGGCATTCTACCATAGGTGTTACAGAAGATGGTAAGGCGAATGGAAAATTAAAAGGACTATTGACAAGCAGAGATTATCGTATAGACAAGGTAGATCATAATGCACCGGTAAAAGAGTTTATGACTCCATTCGAAAAATTAACCGTTGGAAAATTGGGAATCACACTTTCTCAAGCCAACACAATAATTTGGGAAAATAAATTAAATACACTTCCGATAATTGATGACGCAGGAAATCTACAATACTTTGTATTCAGAAAAGACTATGACAGCCACCACGACAATCCTAACGAATTGTCTGATGCTGACAAGAAATTATTGGTTGGAGCCGGCATAAATACACGCGATTATATGGAGCGAGTACCTGCATTGGTGGAAGCCGGTGTTGATGTATTATGCATAGACTCTTCCGATGGTTTTTCTGAATGGCAAAAGGATACTTTGTCTTGGATTAAAGAAAAATATGGAGATAAAGTAAAGGTTGGAGCAGGAAACATTGTTGACAAAGAGGGTTTTGATTATTTAGTTGCAGCAGGAGCCGACTTTATCAAAGTGGGTATCGGCGGAGGCTCTATTTGTATCACTCGCGAGCAAAAAGGTATTGGTCGCGGACAAGCCACTGCCCTACTTGATGTAGCAAAGGCACGCGATGAACATTTTGAAAAGACCGGAGAGTATATTCCTATTTGCAGTGATGGAGGTTTGGTTCATGATTATCACATGGTTTTAGCTTTAGCCATGGGAGCAGACTTCTTGATGATGGGACGTTACTTTGCTCGGTTTGATGAATCTCCGACAAAGAAATTAACCATCGGCAACCGTATCGTTAAAGAGTATTGGGGCGAAGGTTCTAACCGCGCAAAGAATTGGCAACGCTATGATATGGGAGGGAAAGCCGGTATGAAGTTTGAAGAGGGCGTTGATAGTTATGTTCCATACGCCGGAAAGATGAAAGATAACTTAAATGTAACTCTTGGTAAGATTATTTCTACTATGTGTAGTTGTGGTTCTATCACGATTCCTCAACTTCAAAAGAATGCAAAAATCACAATGGTTTCTTCTACTTCTATCATTGAGGGAGGAGCTCATGATGTGATTCTTAAAGAGCAAGCTTAATCAGGTTGGTTTATTATAGTTATCAATCTAAGTCAGTGTTTTATCACATATTGCTTGTATGGTGAAGTTTCACGAGCGTTAAGTAAAAAAAAGATTTTAAAACATTGCATTGATATAAAAAAAGGTCGGTTCAATTGAATCGGCCTTTTTTATATCGTGTAAGTTCTATAAATAAAGAAAACGTTACTTCGTATACTTTAATTCCAAAACACGCTTTGTCTTTTCATCAATTTTGAAACGCTCATCAGCTCTTTCTCCTAAAATCCAAACGATATCCTCATCATTCACCAGAATCAAAGTTGATTTTTTCTGCTCTTCAGAGAATGAATTATCAATAAAATAATCACTTAATTTCTTCTTTCCCTTCATTCCAAAAGGAACAAAATAATCACCCATCAACCAGTGACGAATAACAAATGGATAAGAGACTTTTTCGGCATCAAGATAACAAATATTTTTATCCTTGATTAAGTGAAATTCATCTATTCCGTATTCACGAACAGAAAGAGAAATAGGTAATTTATCCCAATCAGATTTCTTATTAATAGAATACACCGCCACCGAATCTCCCAAGTTTCTTGTTAAGACCCAATACCCGCGCTCACTTCTAAGAATAAACCTACCATCCCTCGATAAGAAAGCCTTACCGGAAGGCTTATCAACCCCAGCAACCGCATCCGCCACAACACCATACGAAAAGCCATACGAACTTAAACTTTCATAAAGAGCAAAGATTGGAGAATATAACGATTTAACCTTCTCCTTAGAAATTTTAAAACTATCCCCATCCTTTTGTTCCAAAAGAGCAAGAGATTGAATTTGAGACTCCATAAACAATTCTGCATCTCTTAAATTATGAATAGTAGAGAACAGACTCTTTTTAAAGTAAGGGAAAGTCTCTTCAATACCAGGAATAATATCATTTCTAAACTTATTTCTAGCACAAAATGGAATTGCATTAGACGAATCTTCTACATAAGACAATCTATTTTTACGCACATAACTTTTAATCTCTTCGCGCCATACAGATAATAGAGGACGTACAACTTTACCATTAATCTCCTTCATACCTGTTAAACCATGTAATCCTGTACCCCGAGAAAGATTAATCAAAAACGTCTCAACCAAATCATCCGCATGATGAGCCACAGCAACATAATCAGCCTTCTCCCTTACAATCAACTCTTTAAACCAATCATAACGAAGTTCACGTGCAGCCATTTCAATAGAAAGATGCCTAGACTTAGCATATTCTTCAGTTTTAAAATCCACTTGATAATAAGGCAAATCATATTCGCGAGCTAAATTTTTGACAAAAGAAGCGTCACGATCCGACTCCGACCCTCTCAAATGAAAATTACAATGTGCAACAATACAATTCATTCCACCTTCTACCAAAAGATGTAACAATGCAACAGAGTCAGCCCCACCACTGACACCGACAATCAATTTTGCATGGTCGGGAATAATATTCAATAAACTAGTGTCAATCATTTGTCAAACGTTCTAAAACAATTTTAATCAATTCAGCCATCCCACCTTTATACTCTGTATTCATACTCTTGTCAATCCTTCCGGCAATAATATTACAAATAGTAACAGCCTTATGACCTAATAAACGAGCCAACCCGGCAAGAGCAGAACTTTCCATTTCAAAGTTGGTAATCCTTTCACCCTTATACTCAAAAGAGCCAATTTTTTCATTTAATAGAGGAAACGCAAGCGGCAATCTGACATAGCGACCCTGCGGACCATAAAATCCCGGAGCAGAAATTGTAACTCCCTTCACCATATCTTTCCCAATTTTCTCGACCAAATCCTCATCAGCAGATACCACATAAGGAGAGGCCAAACGATTCCCCCACCCTACATATTCGCAAAATGCACTCTCAAAATCCAAATCAATATAATCATCAGGAACACTATAAAAATTCAACAAACCATCAAATCCAATAGAACGACAAGAAACAACATTAGACCCCACCGGACAAAATGGTTGCAATCCACCCGAAGTCCCAATTCTAACAAGTGTTAATTGCGTAAATTTCGATTTTATTTCTCTTGTATTGAAATCTACATTCTTCAACGCATCCAACTCAGTCAAAACGATATCAATATTATCCGTTCCTATTCCATGAGAAACACAAGAGATACGTTTACCACGATAAACACCCGTTATTGTATGAAATTCTCTACTGGCAACATCCAATTCAATTTTATCAAAAAAAGAGGCTACCATATCCACTCGAGCCGGATCACCAACTAAAATAACTGTATCAGCCAACTGCTCCGGACGCAAATGCAAATGAAAAACCGATCCATCTGCATTGATAATTAACTCTGAAGAGGGAATAATGCGTTTTGTCATAACTCAACTTGTATTTATATTTAACCGAGAAGTATTATCCCTTTTACTTAGTACTTTTGATAATAGTTTGCTTTCAAATTCAAAACAACTTCCAAATAATCACTAAATAAATTTAATTAACTTCTATAGCAAAGTTATAAGAATATTTAAATTATGCAAATATTCAAAGCGGATTTGTTTCAATAGGAAATACATTTTAACTAAAAAGCGTCATAAATAGATTTTTGAGATTCCAAAATAATTTGTTACTTTGCAAGTATGGAACAAGTAATAAAATCAAAAGAAGAACTATCCAAAGAGTTAATCTTTGTTGTGGCACATCCCAATCATTTTCCTCAAAAGGGATTTGAGTTGGCTTTGATATTATCTGATGCTCATGATAAAGAGATAGCATTCTTAGGTCTATCTCCACAAAACAGTGAAAAAAAGAATTATGAGTCACAATTTAAGCAATGGTGTGACGACTATAAAAGTCATACAAAAAAAGCATTAGAATATGCAATAATTGAGCAAGAAAATCTAACTGACTTTATAGAATTAAATGAAGGAGGCGTTTTAATTTTCGAACAGTGCGATGAAAAACCTTTAAACAAAACACGAGAACTGCTAAAAATCTGTAGAGAATTACGAATACCCTACTATATAGTACAAAGCAACCATACTATAGAAATTAAAAAAGTATTAGTTCCCGTTGGATTTTTAGTAGAAGAAAAAGAAAAAGGAATCTTTTGCAGTGGCATGGGAAGATTCTTAAATGCAGAAATATTATTAATGCCGGCGAATGATTACGGGAGCAGAGCTAAAAACAATGCAGATTCAATAAAAACTCTATTAGAAAAATTTGGATTAAGCTATCAAATGGTGGAAGCAAAAAAAGATAGTTTTAAAGTTGAAATCGAAGCGGCTAAAAAGGCGGAAGAACTGGCTGCAGATATGATTCTAATCAGTTCTTCCCGAGACTATGGCATTGATGATATAATTTTCGGACCCAAAGAGCTATCCGTTATTAAAAAATCAAAGGTTCCGGTTATGATTATCAATCCGAGAAAAGATTTATATACACTTTGCGGATAGATAAAAATTGATATATTTCAACAAAACAGGAGAGATTATTTATATAAAAAGTGAGAATTAGAGAGATGAATTCATAAATTCGTCGATAAATTATAACATTTTATCATTAAATAACACCCATTTAAACCCCAAAGGCAAACAAACACAAAGTTAACTTTACTTTTTGGCATAAAAATTGAACTTTAATTAGCAGAAAGAGAATGTATAACAATTAAAATTTACGGACATGAAAACAAATAAAATCATAGCAATACTAATCGCGATAGCGGTAGTTTGCATTCCGGCAACAGCACAAAGAAGCAGTGGAGGAGAAAGCAACAGAAGCGCAAGCACTAGAAGTTCATCTTCCGTAAGTAGAAGTTCGTCAGCTACAAAAAGTCAGGCTTCACGTCCTAGTAGTTCAAGCGCCAGTACTCGTTCTGCTGTCAGTTCAAGCAATACACGATCAACAGCAACACGTCCTGCTGCAACCACAAGCAGCACACGCTCAACTGTCAACAATACATCACGTGCAACAAACAACAAGAGTGTAAATTCAAGTACAACACGTTCTACCAACAATAGTTCAGCAACTCGCTCAACTATCAATAGTGGAACAAATACACGCACATCAAGTGCAAACACTCGTTCATCAAACAATAACACTACAAATCGTTCAAGCGTGAACAATAATAGTAGTACTCGTTCTTCATCTGCAACTCGCACATCAAGCAGCAGCACAACAACAAGAAAAAGCTCTGCATCAAATGGAACAACTAGATCTAGTGGCAATACCACTCAATCAACAAGAGTGAGTTCTAACACTAAAAGTTCTGGAAATGCATCAAGCAATCTTGCAGTGAAAAACAGTGATAACCGCATGAAAGCCAAAGCTACGAAGGTAGAAAAGAAAGGACAAGTTTCTTCAAACATGGTTAAGAAGGGTAGTATGGGGAAAGTGCAAGCACATCCAAAAGATTTTAAACCGGCTCCTCGTCCTGTAATCTTCCACCATGGTCCGGCACCAAAGTTACATATTCACGGCGGACATAAATACTACGATAGAATTCACGAACATGCACGTTTCTTCAACCATGGCAAACACCGCTACTATGTACACAATGGCTTGTTCTACTTATGGCATGCAAAACTAGGATACGAATTAATAGCACGTCCAATCCTAACATTTGCAACTCTTCCATTCACTTGCGTGCAAGTATATATTGGAAGTACTCCATATTGGTATAGCGATGGCGTATGGTTTGCAAAAAAGAATACACAGTATGTTATCATAGACAGACCAATCAGTCCGACCCAAGCGGTAGTACTAAATTCACTTCCATTCAATTGTGAAATCATTTCCATCAATGGAGTAACATACTACTATGGTGAAAACACTTGGTTCATGCCTCACGGCAAACAATTTACCATCGTTGATGCACCTGAAGTGGTATATGATGACACAAACTTTATTGCAGAATTACCAGAGGGTAGCAAACGAGTAATTGTAAACCAAAGACTATATTGGTTTGGAGCAGACACATGGTTTCAGGCAGTAGATGGAGGGTATGTTATCATTGATAGTCCTCTAATAAAATAAATTCATTGACAAATTGAATTAAAACTCTAGATTGATTTTCTGAAGAAAATTAGACATATATACAGACTATCAAGCAGGCGTTAAGGAGGGATCTTTGACGCTTGCATTTTTTTAGGAATAAAACATAGTAGAAACATTCTACCAAAACTTTGACCTACACACATAAAAATTATTATCTTTGTATAAAACAAAAACTATTTAATATGACATTTTATTCTGTTATTGCAAAGCAATTAAATTTACAAGAATATCAAGTAGAAAACACCATTAAACTTCTTTTAGAAGGGGCAACCATCCCATTTATAAGTCGATATAGAAAAGAACGAACAGGGGAATTAAACGAGGTGCAAATTCAAGAAATTCAACTTCAATATGAAAAATTAACAGAATTAGAAAAACGGAAAGAATCAGTTTTAAAAAGTATTGAAGAACAAGGTAAATTGACAGATACATTAAAGAAAAAGATTTCCGAATGCACCGGATTGGTTGAATTAGAGGACCTTTATTTACCTTACAAACCCAAACGAAGGACAAAAGCAGAGATTGCAAGAGAAAAAGGATTAGAACCTCTTGCACATCACATATTCAGACAAAACGAAAATGATCCTGAAAGTAAGGCATTGGCATACGTCAAAGGAGACGTAAACAACATTGAAGAGGCTCTTCAAGGTGCCTCAGACATCATCGCAGAATGGGTCAGTGAAAATGAAGTTGCAAGAGATCGTATTCGTCAAAATTACAGCAGAGAGGCCATTATTACCTCTAAAGTCATAAAAGGAAAAGAGAAAGAGGGAGAGAAATTCAAAGACTACTTTGATCTTTCTGAGCCACTAAAAAGATGTAGTTCTCACCGATTGTTAGCTATGAGACGAGGTGAAAACGAAGGTTACTTACGAGTATCTATATCTTCAGATGATGAACGTAATTTAGATCGTATTTATCCACTATTCGTAAAAGGAAAAACAGAATCATCTAAAATCGTTCAAGAGGCTGTAATTGATGGATACAAACGATTGATAAAACCATCAATGGAAACAGAATTTTCTGCCAACAGCAAAGAAAAAGCAGATGATGAAGCAATTAAAGTATTTGCAGAAAACCTTAAACAACTACTTATGGCTCCTCCTTTAGGAGAAAAAAGAGTGTTGGCAATAGACCCAGGATACAGAACCGGATGCAAAGTTGTTTGTTTAGATGCGCAAGGGAATTTGTTACATAACGAAACCATCTACCCTCACCCACCGCAAAATGAACGTTCAAAAGCCATGTCTAAAATCTCTCATTTGGTTGAAACGTATCAAATCGAAGCTATATCAATTGGTAACGGAACCGCTAGCCGAGAAACCGAACAATTTATCCAAAGCATTCGTTTCGACCATAAAGTGCAAGTTTTTGTGGTAAGCGAAAATGGAGCATCCATCTATTCTGCTTCCCCAATTGCAAGAGAGGAGTTTCCTAACTATGACGTTACCGTTCGTGGAGCAGTTTCTATTGGTCGTCGATTGATGGATCCATTGGCAGAATTGGTAAAAATAGATGCTAAATCAATCGGTGTAGGGCAATATCAACACGATGTGGATCAATCAAAACTTAAACGCTCGCTCGACCAAACTGTTGTAAATAGCGTAAACTTGGTAGGTGTCAATCTAAATACAGCTAGTAAACACTTACTGACATACATCTCCGGATTAGGTCCCCAATTGGCTCAAAATATTGTAGCGTACAGAGCTGAAAATGGAGCATTTCAAAATCGTGAGACACTAAAAAAAGTTCCTCGTTTGGGTTCAAAAGCATACGAACAATGTGCTGGATTTTTACGAATTTCTAACGGGGATAACCCATTAGATAATACTGCTGTTCATCCTGAAAGTTATCCTATTGTGAAAAAAATGGCAAAAGATTTGGGTTGTACAGTCGATGAATTAATTGCAAATAAAGAACAACGAAAAAAAATCGTTCTGGAAAAATATATAACAGAAACTATCGGGTTGCCCACCTTAAAAGACATTATGGAAGAGTTGGATAAACCCGGACTGGATAAAAGGAAAGCAATTAAAATATTTGAATTTGACCCAACAATTAGAACAATTGAAGATGTAAAAATTGGTATCACTTATCCTGGAATAGTTACCAATGTAACAAACTTCGGGGCATTTGTGGATATTGGTGTAAAAGAAAACGGATTGGTTCATATCTCACAAATGGCAGATCATTTCATTAATAATCCGGCAGAAGTCGTATCGCTTCATCAACACGTAAATGTAAAGGTTATAGAGGTAGATTTAGATAGAAAAAGAATTCAACTATCCTTGATTATAAATTGATAAGATTAGATAAAAAGGAATAACAAACAAAAAGAGCATCAAAATTTCAACTAAACTTTGATGCTCTTTTTCTATTTAAACAGCATTTATCATTTTAAAGTAAGCTCTATAAATTAGGTCGAGATGATTTTGAAGAACATTTGAGTTAAATCGTTTATATTTATTTAAGAAGTGATACAAGTATCGTAACCAAGTAAATATAAGCAATATCTCGCAAATAAATCCAAAAGTATCCGAAATAGAATTTATTACATTAAGAAACAAAATTCGTAATTTATAGAAGTTACCTTAATATATTTATCTAATCTTTGCATCCAATTTATCATCATAATTCTTCATTAACTTATTCATAATCGCATCAATTTGAACGTCTGTCAATGTTTTAGTTTCATCTTGAAGAATAAAACTTACAGCATAAGACTTTTTATCACTTGGTAAATTCTTTCCCTCATACACATCAAACAAATAAACATCTTTCAACAACTTACGTTCTGTTTCATTTGCAATCTTAACAATCTCTGCAAAAGAGATATTTTTATCAATTAACAAGGCTAAATCTCTTTTCACCTCCGGGTATTTAGAAATTTCCGAATAAGTGACCTTATGCGACTTCAATTCGACCAACATATCAGTCCAAACAATATCAGCAAAATATACATCGTTGTCAATGTCAAACTTCTTTTGCCATTTTTTAGACAAGATACCCATTGTTGCAATAATCTTTCCTCGACGAGACAAATAACGCAACCCATCTGACAACAAATCATCAGAATAAGACTCAACCAATAAATTATCTACATTAACTCCCAACTTAACCAAGACATTGTTAACATAGGCTCTTAATTGAAAGAAACTACTTTTTTCTTGCTTTACAGTCCAATTTCCTGCTGATTTGTTTCCGGTTAGCCATAATGCCAAGTGATAATCTTCAGAATAAGGTTTTAGAGGATTATCTTGAGTTGACTCTTTACTTGAATCAAAATGATAACAATTACCAAACTCATAGAACTTCAAATCAGGATTTTTACGATTTGCATTATAAGCAATACTTTCCAATCCCCCAAACAACAAAGTTTGTCTCATACACCCCAAATCTGCACTCAACGGATTCATTACATTAACAGATGAAGAAGCCGGAAAACTTTCACAATCTGAATAGTACGAAACTTTGGTTAACGAGTTATTTAAGATTTCGTGGAAACCGGCACCGGAAAGTTGATTAGAAGCCAACTCTTGTAACTTAACACTATTAGGATTTACAGAATAAGCGATAGACGATTTTAAAGAAGATCCTGCTTCAACATTATCATAGCCATAAATTCTCAAGATATCCTCAATCACATCCACATCTCGTTGTACATCCACACGATAAGAAGGAACTGCCAAAGAGAGTGAATCACCATCTTGTTTCAATACCTCGATTTCTAAACCTTTCAATATCGTTAGGACTTCATTTTTATCAATCTCCTTACCTATCAAAGAATTGATCTTTGAGAAAGTCAACTCAACCTTAAATGGCACAACAGCACATGGATAATTATCAAACACTTCACTAGAAATTGTACCTCCGGCAACCTCTTTAATCAAAAGAGAAGCAAACTTCAAAATATAGAGGGTGTTATTAGGATCACAACCTCGTTCAAAACGGAAAGAAGCATCCGTATTTAATCCATGACGACGAGCGGTTTTCCGAACAGAGACCGGGTTAAAATAAGCACTCTCCAAAAATACGTTTTTAGTCTCTTCTGTAACTCCAGAATTTAAACCTCCGAAAACACCGGCAATACAAGCACCTCCGGCTTCATCACAAATCATCAAATCATCGGCACTTAATGTTCGTTCAATACCGTCTAAAGTAGTAAACTTAGTACCTTCCGACAAATTCTTAACGATTATATGATTTCCTGAAACTTTATCTAAATCAAAAGCATGCAAAGGCTGTCCCATTGCATGAAGTACATAATTAGTGATATCCACAACATTATTAATCGGACGAAGACCAATGGTTCTCAATGCATTCTTCAACCAATCCGGAGACTCTTTTACGGTTACATTAGAAATTGTTAGACCGGAATACCTCGGACATGCCTCTGTATTTTCAATTGTAACTTTAATCTGAGCATCTGTATTATCAACCTTAAAAGCCGAAACATCTGGCTTTGTCAAAGGGTATTTATTACCTCTTAACGAAAAATAAGCAGCCAAATCACGAGCTACACCAAAATGAGAAGCAGCATCAATACGATTAGGCGTAATATCTACTTCAAACAAATAATCACTCTCTACATTATAATAATCCTTTGCTAAAGTTCCGACAACAGCATCTGAAGGTAACTCAATAATACCATCATGACTCGTACCTACTCCGATTTCATCTTCAGCGCACAACATTCCAAATGATTCAACACCTCTCAATTTAGAACGTTTAATAGTAAACGAATTATCTCCATCGTATAATTTAGTACCAATAGTTGCCACTATCGTCTTTATTCCGGCACGGCAATTTGGAGCGCCACAAACGATTTGCAATAACTCGTCACTACCAACATCAACTTTCGCAATATGTAAATGATCTGAGTCCGGATGATTTTCTGCCTCGACAACAGCGCCAACAACCAAACCTTTCAATCCTCCTTTTATGGTTTCGACTTCTTCAACGCCACCCACCTCAAGTCCTATGGATGTTAAAATTTTTGAAACTGCTTCCGGCTCCATGTCCAAAGCAATGTACTTCTTTAACCAATTATACGAAATATTCATCGTTAACTATTTTTGAAAAATCTACTATATTCATCTATAAATTGCGCAAATTTACGAAATATTCTTAGACGCGGTTAAAATTTATTAAAAAAAATACCCACATCACATAAAATAGAACTTTAATTTAACCTCTTTTGGCACTCGCTTTAACCGTAGAGTCAACTAACAAGTGCGAAATTAAATAAATACAATTTAACTTAAATAACAAATCATCATAAAAGAAGACAAAATAAACAACCCCAAATCAAGTACAGACAATGACACCAAAGAAATTTGAAGCTTTGCTTCGTAAGAATCGCACAGTTCCTGCTCAATCTACAATCATGTGGTTTATGCTGTTTTTTTTTTCGTAAACACTTGTAATATAAATTCATTTCATGTAAATTTCGAGTAAATTACAAATCAAAAGAAAGAAGCATCGAAACTAAATGAATAGAAGCAAAATAAACAAAATAAATTCAGAAGCATCCGAAAAAGATTATTAAGCATAAAAGAAAAATCGTAATTTATGGAACTCACCTTAATTCCGAACAGTAATTTATATAGCTCGCCATAAATATAAAATAAAAAAAATTATTATACATTTGCATAAATTCTGAACAACAGAACAATGGAGACAAGTGAAAAACTAAAGAAAAACGCACGACAAATTCTAACAGAGTATCTTCTTAAAAAAGGAATGAGAAAGACTCCTGAGCGATTCTCTATCCTCGACTACATATATGGTTACAAAGGAGCATTTGACATCGAAACACTATACAATGCTATGTCAACAGAATTCTCCATCAGTAAGGCCACACTTTATAACAACATTGATCTGCTGGTCGACTGCGGACTCGTCACCAAATTACAATTGGGAGAAAATAGAACAATGTATGAAAAATCACTGAATAGTAATCTCCACTACATGATATGCAACACATGTGGAAAAATAAAAAAGTTTGCAGACCACGACATACGAAGAATTATTCAAAATAAACACATTTGGAAGTTTACCCCATCACACTATACATTGTGCATTTACGGACAATGTGAACAATGCAAGAAAAGAGAGAATAAATAGAACAAAAAGGGTTAAACTTAAAAATTAATTGTTCGAAACCTGAACACTAACATATTTTTGAAAAAAAAACTTAAACAAACATAGACCCAAACTTGTTCCTAAAAACAAAAAAGGTCATGAAAAAAATCACAACATTATTGCTGATAGTTCAATTCACAATCCAATCAATCGCATCAAGAGAGATTATCACAACAAACCCATCACAACTACCAATCAAAGCCATGACCTTTATTGGCGAAAATTATCCGGAAAACAGAATCATTATAACACATATTGAAAAAAACGACTACCGAATACTCTCTTACGCAGTAACATTGGATAATGGTTGTGACATAATCTTTGAAGAAAATGGAAATTGGAGAGAAATCGAATGTTTAAGATTGAAACTATCACCTCAAGTAATACCAAAAAAAATAAAAGATTACCTCCATAGAAAAAAAAATGATGATGACATTGTCAGAATAAGTAAAAAAAGAGGATACTATATTGTTGAATTAAGTAAAAAAACGATACTAATTTTTGATTTTAAGTTTAATATAATAAAACAACTAATGTGGTAAAAATATAAAAAACATGTCCAACAACAGATTTTACAAAGAAAATGAGAAATGATAAAAAAAGATAAATATGAAAACTTTTATAATCAAATCAATCCTACACATCGCAAAAAACAAAAAAAACATTTAAGACATAAATAAATAATTATCAACTAATTAATAAATAAAATTAGAGCTAAAAGGCAGAAAAACCATAAAAAACAAGATCTAATTTATTACAAATAAAAACCACTTTTTTCAAAAAAAAATTAACATAAAATTTTAATCGCATAAAAAAAATCTTATATTTGCAAAAGACTTGTTTAAAAAAAAACGAACTTAAAAAAGGAATAAAAACAAGTTAATAGAGCAGAAAGTAAGAAATATTAATACCATAAAAAACAGCTAAAGAAATGGCAGAAATAATTGGTGAAGTCATACAGGTAATCGGACCTGTTGTGGACGTAAGTTTTCCAGAGACGGGAGAGTCTCTACCACAGATTCATGACGCATTAGAAATTGAGCGTCCTGGACAAAGTAAATTAATCATCGAGTGTCAACAACACATTGGAGAAAATTCCATCCGAACCATTGCGATGGACTCAACAGATGGACTTAGAAGAGGAATGAAAGTTGTCTCACTAGGGCAAGCTATTTCAGTTCCGAGAGGAGAACAAATCAAAGGAAGAATGTTGAATGTCGTAGGAGAACCTATAGACGGAATGAAAACATTTGACAGAACAGACGTATCTCCAATTCATCGTCCGGCTCCAAAGTTTGAAGATTTAGCAACATCAAAAGAAATTTTATTTACAGGTATCAAAGTTATTGACCTTTTGGTTCCATACCTTAAAGGAGGTAAAATTGGTTTATTTGGTGGTGCCGGTGTAGGAAAGACCGTGTTAATCATGGAGTTAATCAACAACATCGCCAAGGGATACAATGGATACTCTGTATTTGCGGGTGTTGGAGAGCGTACACGTGAGGGAAATGACCTACTACGAGAGATGATTGAGTCTAACATCGTTCGTTATGGAGATGCCTTTAAAGAGGCAATGGAAAAAGGTGATTGGGATTTAAGTAAGATTGATTACAATGAATTGGCAAAATCACAAGCTACATTGGTATATGGACAGATGAATGAACCTCCGGGAGCTCGTTCTTCCGTAGCATTATCCGGACTAACTGTAGCAGAAACATTCCGCGATTCCGGTCAAGGAGGTAAAGATATTTTGTTCTTCGTTGACAATATTTTCCGTTTTACACAAGCAGGTTCTGAGGTTTCTGCATTATTGGGACGTATGCCATCAGCCGTAGGTTACCAACCTACCTTGGCAACAGAAATGGGTCAAATGCAAGAACGTATTACATCAACAAAGAATGGCTCAATTACGGCAGTAGAAGCAGTATATGTACCGGCAGATGACTTAACAGACCCTGCACCTGCAACAACATTCTCTCACTTGGATGCAACAACCGTATTAAGTCGTAAGATTGCTGAGTTGGGTATCTATCCTGCTGTTGATCCATTGGATTCAACATCGCGTATTCTAGATCCAAACGTGATTGGTAAAGCTCACTATGAATGTGCACAAAACGTAAAACAAATTCTTCAAAAATACAAAGAGTTACAAGACATCATTGCAATCTTGGGTATGGAAGAGTTATCGGAAGATGATAAGTTGGTGGTTGCTCGTGCAAGACGTATTCAAAGATTCTTGTCTCAACCATTCCACGTAGCATCCCAATTTACAGGACTTCCGGGAGTTATGGTACCAATCGAAGAGACTATCCGAGGATTCAATATGATTATCAATGGTGAGGTTGACGACCTTCCGGAACAAGCATTCTTGAATGTAGGAACAATTGATGATGCAATTGAAAAAGGTAAGAAATTGATGTCTCAAGCTGCTCAATAATTTAGCGAAAGCAATATTGTTTAACAGCAAAAATTATATCGTATGAAGTTAGAAATCATATCACCGGACAAATTGGTGTTTTCTGGAGAGATAGAGTCAGTAAATTTACCAGGAGGAGGGGGAAAATTTTCAGTACTTCCTCGTCATGCTGCCTTGATATCATCGTTGAATAGTGGAGAAATATCATACGTGATTAATGGAGAAACCACTACATTAAAGATTGATGGCGGATTTGCTGAAGTAAAAGATGATACCATATATGTTTGTGTAGAAAGCATTATAGAAGAGTAGAGAAATGAATTCATGGATGAAAAATAATTTGTTGTTAGTGGCAGGAATGGCGATGTTAGGAGCAATTGGTGCTGCAATATTCACTCATTTTCCGGAATATTACTTCCCACTCTATACAGCGATACCACTATTTTTCATCGTAATAGGAATAATATCGATGCAAATCATGAAAAAAGCAGCATCTATGGAGGCACAAAAATTCCAAATGTTGTTTCTTTTAAATAAAGTGATAAAGTTTTTTACAATAATAATAATTTGCGTGGTATATGCACTATTTGTAAAAGAAAATCTGATATCATTTCTTCTCACATTCTCGCTGTTCTATATTGTATATACGATATTGGAAGTCATAATTTCAATAAACATCAACAAAGATTTAAAACAATGAGTCAATTCAAAATTACAAAAACGAAACTTGTTGCGACAATATTAGCGTTGTTCGTATCATTTTCTCTACCTCTTTTTGCGAGCGAGGGTTTAACACCTGAAACTCAAGAAAAAGAAGAAGTTGATATGAAAAAGTTGATATTCGGTCACATCGGTGATGCTTATGATTGGCACATAACAACAATTGGTGGTCATCATATATCGATACCGTTGTTGTGCATCGTAAAGGGTCAAAACGGGTGGAATCTATTTTGCTCATCAAAGTTAGGGCACGAAGGGCACTACACTGAGTACAATGGATATAGAATTGCAGAAGAAGGAGAACCCAATGCAGGGAAAATTATTGAAGTAAGCACAGGAGAGCGTCCGTTAGACATTTCAATTACAAAAAACGTGCTTTCCTTGTTTATCAGCTGCACTCTCCTACTCGTAATTTTCTTATCGATTGCGAGCAAATACAAAAAAAACAACAGAACACGTCCAACCGGAATACAAGCACTGTTGGAGCCGTTGATTATCTCATTGCATGATGATATAATTAAACCAAGTATAGGTAAGAATTATAAAAAATTCTCATCCTATCTATTAACGGCATTTTTCTTTATATTCATCAACAATGTGCTCGGAATTATACCTATATTCCCGGGAGGAGCAAACCTCACAGGAAATATTGCGATTACATTGGTATTGGCATTAATTACATTCTTCTTGACCAATATATTTGGAACAAAGGAGTATTGGAAAGAGATATTTTGGCCTGATGTTCCGGCATGGTTAAAAGTTCCTATTCCAATCATGCCGTTTATCGAAGTTATAGGAATATTTACCAAACCATTTGCACTATGTATTCGTCTTTTTGCAAATATGTTTGCAGGGCATGTTATGGTGTTAGTGTTAATAGGTTTAATATTCGTATTTTCTGCATTAAGTACAACCGTCGGAGGAGTGGTGTCAATTTTCTCTGTACTATTGGTTGTGTTTATGTCGCTACTGGAGTGTTTGGTATGTTTCATCCAAGCATACGTATTTACAATGCTATCGGCAATTTTTATCGGTTTAGCGCAAGTTGAACCACATCATTCAAAATAAAAAGAGAATAATAAACGTAAATAATAACAATTAAAAAATTTAAGACTATGTTAAGCATTTTATTAGAAGCTGCTGCAGCAGCAGGAATCGCAAAATTAGGAGCTGCAATTGGTGCAGGTGTAGCTGCAATTGGTGCAGGTATTGGTATTGGACGAATTGGTGGATCGGCAATGGAGGCAATTGGACGCCAACCAGAAGCTGCAGGAGATATCAGAACAAATATGATTATCGCAGCTGCATTGGTTGAGGGTGCTGCACTATTGGCTATCATCGTAGCAATTTTGGCTATCTTTATGTAATAATCTCTAAAAAGAAGAAGCTATGGATTTATTAACACCAGATTTCGGACTATTGTTTTGGATGGTGCTTAGCTTCTCTATATTGGCATTCATATTGGGGAAGTTCGGTTGGCCGGTAATCGTCAGTATGATCGAAGAGAGAGGAAACTACATTGAAGAATCGCTTAAGAAAGCAGATGAAGCAAACGCAGCATTGGCAAACATTAAAGCCGATGGTGAAAGATTGATGGCAGAAGCTAAAAATGAGCGATTAGAAATGTTGAAAGAAGCATCTAAAATAAAAGAAGAGATGATTTCAGCAGCTAAAACGCAAGCAAATGCAGAAGCTGCAAAAATCATTGAAAATGGAAAGGAAAGCGTCCAATTGGAGAAAGATAATGCCATAAAAGAGATTCGCTCTCAAGTTGCAGAGTTATCTGTAACAATCGCTGAAAAAATTATCCGAGGCGAATTAAAAGATGAGAAATCTCAAAATGACATGATTGATAAACTATTGGATGAAATTAACATCGCAAAATCGTAATAGCTGATGATTACAGGTAAAATTTCAGCAAGATATGCAAAGGCTCTTTATAAGTTTGCCGAAGAGAGGAAACAAGAAGAGAGTATTTACAACGAAATGAAAATTGTTGCAAATAGCTTTTTTGAAGTGCCTGAATTAAAGGAGGCATTAGCAAACCCTACTCTAACGGCGCAAAAAAAGAAAGATTTGCTTATCACAGCTGCAGGTACCCAAGTATGTGCCGAATTCAAGCGTTTTGTGGATTTGGTCGTCGAGCATAAACGAGAGGAATACTTTCAAAGCATCAGTCTTGTTTACCAAGATCTTTACCGAAAGGAAAAGAATATTGTAATAAGCAAGATTATTTCTGCAAATCCGATTTCGGAAGCAGAGGAATTGCGTTTTAAAGAAGCTGTAAAGAGTGTAACAGATGGAACCATTGAATTGGAAAAATGTGTGGATCCAGATTTGATTGGAGGATTTATCTTAAATGTTGAAACCTATCAATTGGATGCAAGCATAAAAAGTCAATTAAGAATGGTGAAGAGTAAGTTACAACAGAGTAACGCAAAAGATGTTTAACTTTTATGTATTCGTAAATTAAAAAAAAAGAATTATGGCTATAAAAGCAAGTGAAGTATCCGACGTACTAAAAATGCAACTACAAGACCTCGATACAAAGGTTAAATTTGAGGAGGTAGGAACCGTTCTACAAGTGAGTGACGGTGTGGTTCGTATGTACGGTCTGCAAAATGCTGAAGCAGGAGAACTTTTAGAGTTCGAAAACGGCATTAATGCGGTGGTCTTGAACTTGGAAGAAGATAACGTTGGAGCTGTATTATTAGGTCCAACTGATCAAATCAGTGAAGGAGACACCGTAAAAAGAACCGGACGTATCGCATCTATCATGACAGGTGAAGGTATGGTCGGAAGAGTTGTAAATTCAATTGGAGCACCTATAGATGGTTTAGGACCTATTAAAGGAGAATTAATTGAAATGCCTTTGGAGAGAAAAGCTCCGGGTGTAATTTTCCGTGAACCGGTAAAACAACCACTACAAACAGGTATCAAGGCTATTGACGCAATGATTCCTATCGGTCGTGGACAACGTGAGTTGATTATTGGTGACCGTCAAACAGGAAAGACTGCAATTGCAATTGATACAATCATTAACCAAAAAGAGGCTTACTTATCAGGAAATCCGGTATATTGTATCTACGTAGCTGTAGGTCAAAAAGGTTCTACTGTTGCAAACATTGTTAACACATTGAAAGAACACGGAGCAATGGATTATACAATCATTGTTTCTGCAACAGCATCAGACCCTGCTGCTATGCAATACTATGCACCATTTGCAGGTGCTGCAATCGGTGAATATTTCCGTGATCAAGGAAAGCACGCATTGGTAGTTTATGACGACTTATCCAAACAAGCGGTTGCATATCGTGAGGTATCATTAATTTTGAAACGTCCTTCAGGACGTGAGGCTTATCCAGGTGATGTATTCTATCTTCACTCAAGATTATTGGAACGTGCTGCTAAAATTATTAACAATGATAATGTGGCAGCTCAAATGAACGATTTACCAGAATCTTTGAAAGGTAGAGTAAAAGGTGGAGGTTCATTAACAGCACTTCCTATCATCGAAACACAAGCCGGTGACGTTTCTGCTTATATCCCAACCAACGTAATTTCAATTACGGATGGTCAGATATTCTTGGAAACAAATATGTTTAACGCAGGTATTCGTCCTGCAATTAACGTGGGTATTTCCGTATCACGTGTGGGTGGTAGTGCTCAAGTAAAAGCTATGAAAGCTATTGCCGGTACATTAAAAACGGACCAAGCTCAATTCCGCGAATTAGAGTCATTCACTCGATTCGGAGGAGACATGGATGCTGTAACAAAGATGACTATCGACAAAGGTATTCGTAATACAGAACTTTTGAAACAGCCTCAATATACTCCATATCCGGTTGAACATCAGATTGCGGTAATCTATTGTGGTACTCAAGGTTTATTGAATGTTCTTCCTGTAGAAGCAGTTCATGAATTTGAAACAGAATTCATTGAAAGATTGGAGCACCTACACAAGGAAGATGTTTTGAACAAATTGAAACAAGGAATTATCGACGATACGATAAAAGGCATCTTGAAACAAGAAGCGGAAGTTGTTATCAAAAAAATTAATGTTTAATAAATGGCATCATTAAAGGAAGTAAAAGCAAGAATTGGTTCGGTAAACACAACAAAAAAAATTACCGGAGCTATGAAGATGATTTCGTCGGCGAAATTGAAAAAGGCTCAAATGGCCATTGAAAATATTTCTCCGTATCAAAGTCGTCTAAATGGAATCTTGAATAACTTTTTGGCAACAGAGACCGATTTTCAGTCAAGTTTTTCTGTGGTCAGAGAGGTCAAGAATTTGGCAATTGTAGTTTTTTCTTCTAATTCAAGCCTTTGTGGAGCATTTAATTCTAACGTTATCAAAGAGTTGAACGCGGTAATTAAAAAAGAAGCAAACGCATCTACTTCTGTTACTCTCTATCCTATCGGAAAAAAAGTAAAAGAAGCTGCGCAAAAAATGAGTGGCGTAAAATTGGTAGATATATCTACTGATTTGGCAAATCACCCTTCTTTTGATGGAATTAACGCAATTACAAACGAACTGATGACTAAATTTTTGAACAAGGAGTATGATAAAGTGATAGTAATTTATCATCACATGAAAAATACTGCTGTTCAAAAATTGACAACAGAAACATTCCTTCCAATATCTTTGGAATCGAATAATGAGGGTCAAAAAATGAGTGGTGACTACTTAGTAGAACCAAGCAAAGTGGAAATTTTAGATTCTCTATTGCCTAAGGCGTTACGTACAAAGATGTATGCTTGTTTGTTAGACTCAAATGCTTCTGAACACGGAGCTAGAGTAGTTGCTATGCAAGTGGCAACAGATAACGCAAATGAGTTGATTAATGAACTTACAATCTTGTACAACAAGACACGTCAACAAGCTATTACTAGCGAATTGTTGGATATTGTCGGTGGTGCGGCAGCGTTGTCTAATTAGAAGAAAAAAAATAACTGAAGATAAAGGGGGTGTTTCTTAAATGAAACATCCCTTTTATCGTAAATAACAAATATGATTATTATTGTTTAAGGTAAGATCTATAAATTAGATCAAGAGATTTTGAAGAGCATTTTTTTAGATTGTATTTATTCATAAAGGAGCGATGCATGCATCGTAACTAATAGAATAAAAGCAAGATAAAAAAATAAATTCAAAAGCATTAGAAAGAGAATTTAGTGCATTTAGAAACAAAAATCGTACTTTATAAAAGTAAGCTTAAGAAAAGAATAAGAAATGCAATGTGCAACTTGAAAGAATTAAAGATTCAATGATAAAAATTCACCTAAATTTTGTAACTTTGCAAAAAATGATTTATTATGCATAAAGCCGGTTTTGTAAATATCGTAGGAAATCCTAATGTTGGAAAATCAACATTAATGAATGCTTTAGTGGGTGAAAAAATATCAATTATAACCTCTAAAGCACAGACAACACGTCACAGAATTATGGGAATAGTAAATGGAGAAGATTTTCAAATTGTCTATTCCGATACACCGGGTGTACTAAAACCCAACTACAAATTACAAGAATCCATGCTGAATTTTTCTACCGGAGCCTTGACGGATGCAGATATAATTCTCTACGTTACTGACGTCGTTGAGAGCTTTGACAAAAATGCTAGTTTCTTGGAAAAAGTAAAAAAACAATCTGCACCGGTAATGCTAATAATCAACAAAATTGATTTAACCAATCAAGAAAAGCTTATTGAGTTGGTTGATAGATGGAAAGAGGTTCTACCAAACGTAGAGATTATCCCTATCTCTGCCACAAATAATTTTAATTTAGATCATTTACTGAAACGTATAAAAGCTCAACTACCGGATTCTCCCCCATTCTTTGAAAAAGATGCGCTAACAGATAAACCGGCACGATTCTTTGTTACAGAGATTATACGTGAAAAAATTTTGACCAACTATGACAAAGAGATTCCATACTCGGTTGAAGTTGCAGTAGAGAGTTTCAAAGAGGATAACAAAATGATACGAATAAATGCAGTTATTTTCGTAGAAAGAGACTCTCAAAAAGGTATAATCATTGGACAAGGTGGAAAGATGTTAAAAAAGGTAGGAACCGAATCTAGAAAGGATATTGAAACATTTTTTGATAAAAAGGTTTTTTTAGAACTTTACGTTAAAGTAGAAAAAGATTGGAGAAACAAAGAGAATAAATTAAAAGATTTTGGATATCAGAATTATTGATAATAAAATCATTTAAGAATAACAGAAGAAAATAATAAAGCAGAGAATTCTATGAGTAATTTAGTAGCAATAGTTGGTCGACCCAATGTAGGAAAATCAACCCTTTTTAATCGTTTAACACAAACTCGCAATGCTATTGTCAATGAGGAAGCAGGAACAACGCGAGACCGTCAATATGGAAAAGTTGATTGGAATGGAAAAGAATTTTCCATCGTAGATACAGGGGGATGGGTTGTTAATTCTGATGATATATTTGAAGAAGAGATTAGAAAACAGGTAAAAATTGCTATAGAAGAGGCTGACGTTATACTATTTGTAGTGGATGTGCAAAATGGTATCACCGATTTAGATGAAAGTGTGGCTCAAATATTACGTTCTTCTAAAAAAGAGGTTGTATTGGTTTGTAATAAAGTAGATAATACATCATTACAATACTATTCGGCTGAATTTTATAAATTCGGATTAGGAGAACCTTATTGCGTATCTTCAATTTCAGGATCCGGAACCGGTGATTTATTGGATATAATCATTGATAAATTGCCAAAAAAACAAGAGGAAGAGATGGATGAAGAGTTGCCAAAATTTGCTGTAGTGGGCCGTCCTAACGCCGGAAAATCATCCATTATCAATGCCTTTATGGGAGAAGACCGCTACATTGTAACAGATATAGCAGGAACAACAAGAGACAGTATAAATACTCGATACACTAAATTCGGATATGATTTTTACCTTGTTGACACAGCGGGAATTAGAAAAAAAGGGAAAGTGACAGAAGATTTAGAGTACTTCTCTGTAATTCGTTCTATTCGCTCCATTGAGAGTTCGGACGTTTGTATCTTAATGATTGATGCAACTAGAGGCATAGAAGCACAAGATATGAACATTGTACAACTTATACAAAGAAACAAAAAAGGAATCGTGATCTGCGTAAACAAATGGGATCTAATTACCAATAAAGACTCTAAAAGTACCCTAACAGTAGAAAAAGCTATTAGAGAAAGACTTTCACCATTCACAGATTTTCCAATCATTTTTACTTCTGCAATCACAAAACAAAGAATTTTGAAAGTGGTTGAATCTGCCATGGAAGTATATGAAAACAAGAAAAGAAAAATTTCCACTAGTAAACTAAATGAATTTTTCTTACCGTTAATTGAAAACTACCCTCCTCCTGCAACGAAGGGTAAATACATCAAAATTAAGTATGTAACACAATTACCTGATACACAAATCCCATCATTTGTATTCTACGCAAACCTACCGCAATATGTAAAAGAACCTTACAAAAGATTCTTGGAGAATAAACTGCGAGCAGAGTGGAATTTTAGTGGTACACCGATAAACATATTTATCAGACAAAAATAATTATTGAATTTAATATAGTATGAACGAGATACTAGAATTGATGCCTCTAGACCTAAAGAATTTTATTCTAATAACTCTTTATTCATTGGTTATTGGTCTATCACAAAGAAAGTTATACCTAAAAGAAGACGGTTATAACTCATTCGGTTCTGACCGTACATTTACATTAATCGGTATTTTAGGTTATATCCTCTATCTTTTAGACCCGACAAAATTGATTCTCTATCTGTGTGGAGGTATCTCCATCGTTATCATATTAGCAATAAGTTATGTTCATAAAATATTTAAATTAAAAAGGTATGGAATAACATCCATAATGATTGCATTCGTTACATACGGACTCCCCCCTATTATATACATGAAACCTTTGTGGGTTTCTGTTTTAATTGTGGTAACAGTCTTGATTTTAACGGAAATGAAACATAAATTCATCCAATTCACAAAAACAATGCAGGATGAGGAATTTATTAATCTAGCTAAGTTTTTAATCATTTGTGGCGTAATACTTCCAATACTTCCACGAACAGAAATCATAGCAGGCACCGGACTTACCCCTTATAGTATATGGTTAGCCACCGTAGTTATTTCCGGAATTTCATACATAAGTTACCTTCTCAAGAAATATATTTTTAAAGATTCGGGAATTATCGTATCGGGTATATTAGGAGGAGTCTATAGTAGTACGGCAACCTGCATCATTCTTGCAAAAAAAGTGGTAAAAGCCGAAAACAATAAATTCCAATACATCTCTGCCATCTTTTGTGCAATAACAATGATGTATTTAAAATTCATGATTTTATTGGGAATATTTAATCTCGATTTATTGAAAAAATATTGCCATATATTTTTAATAATGTTTGCATTTTGTGCAGTATTGTCCGTTCTATTTTTCTTTTACTACAAAAACAAACAAGGTAAAATAGACAAAATAACAGAGGAGGATTATAAAGAGAGTAATCCTCTTGAATTTAAAGTTGCACTTATTTTTGCATCATTATTTATCGCCTTTACATTAATTACTCATTATACATTGATTTATTTTGGAGATAGCGGTCTAATGACATTGTCAATAATGGTGGGAGTAACAGATATAAATCCATTCTTGATAAATCTATTCCAATCAAACTATAATGTTGAAGAAACCTTGTTAATGCAAGCAGCATTTCAAGCCATCATCAGCAATAATATTGTAAAAATGTTATATTGCATATTTTTCTCTAAAAAAATCATACTTAAACCATTACTAATAGGATTCAGTACGATTTGTATAATAAACATATTTTTATTGTTCCTATTTTTGTAAAAAAAGAATCTTTTTTGAAAAAAAACAAAAAAAAGAGAAAAAAATTAGAGTGAGCATATTATCTTTGGTATCAAAATAGAAAGAAAATATAAAATGGAAAAGTTATTAGAAGCATTACAATTAATGATAATTGGTATGTCAACCGTCTTTTCGGTACTACTACTAGTTATCTTACTAGGAAACTTATTGATTAGAGTTATTAATAAGTATATTCCAGAAGAGGAATCAAAAATTTCAAACACAGAAAACAAATCAACATCAATTGATCCTAGTGTAGTTCAAGCTATTCAAGTTGCTGTGGCAAAAATGACAAATGGGAAAGGCAAAGTAGAAAAAATAGAAAAAATATAACGATAAAACATGGCGAAAGAAGTAAAATTCAGTCTCGTATTTAGAGATATGTGGCAAGCAGCGGGAAAGTATGTTCCTCGAGTTGACCAACTAGTAAAGGTAGCACCTGCAATAATTAAAATGGGGTGTTTTGACAGAGTAGAAACAAATGGTGGAGGATTTGAACAAGTAAATCTACTATTCGGTGAAAATCCTAATAAAGCGGTTAGAGAATGGACTAAACCATTTCACGAAGCTGGTATCCAAACTCATATGTTAGATCGTGCATTGAATGGATTAAGAATGAGTCCGGTTCCTGCAGACGTTAGAAAATTATTTTACAAGGTAAAAAAGAAACAAGGTACTGATATTACTCGTACTTTCTGTGGATTAAATGATACTAGAAATATTATCCCTTCAATTGCATACGCACATGAGGGTGGTATGATTTCTCAATGTTGTCTTTGTATTACCTACTCTCCTATTCATACAGTTGAGTACTATACAAATATGGCAAAAGAATTAATTGAAGCAGGTTGTGATGAAATTTGCTTGAAGGATATGGCCGGAATCGGTCGCCCGGCTTTCTTAGGAGAACTTACTCGTAACATCAAAGCTATAAAAGATATTACAATCCAATATCATAGTCATGCGGGTCCAGGATTTAATATGGCCTCTATCTTAGAAGTTTGCCAAGCAGGATGTGATTATGTAGATGTCGGAATGGAACCGCTATCTTGGGGTACAGGTCATGCTGATATTATTGCAGTTCAAGCAATGTTAAAAGATGCAGGATTTAAAGTTAAAGAAATTAATATGGAAGCCTATATGGAGGCTCGCACATTAATTCAAGAGATGATGGACGACTTCCTTGGATGTTATATTCCCGACCGTAATCGTCAAATGAACTCTCTACTTATCGGACCTGGACTACCAGGCGGAATGATGGGTTCTCTTATGACTGATCTTGAAACAAATCTTGAATCAATTAATAAGTGGAAAGAGAAGAATGGAAAACCTAAAATGTCTCAAGATGAACTTCTAATCAAATTATTTGATGAAGTAAAATATGTATGGCCAATGATGGGTTATCCTTGCTTGGTTACTCCGTTCTCTCAATATGTTAAGAACATGGCATTGATGAACGTTATGCAAATGGAAAAAGGAAAAGAACGTTGGTCAATGATTGCGGATGATATTTGGGATATGATGTTGGGTAAATCCGGAAAATTACCTGGCGAATTGGCACCGGAACTTATCGAAAAAGCAAAAGAACAAGGTCGTGAATTCCATACTGAAGATCCTCAAAGCAACTATCCAGATGCTTTGGATACTTTCCGTGAAGAGATGAAAAAAGAGAGGTGGGAACTTGGTGAAGATGATGAAGAGTTATTCGAATTGGCAATGCACCCACAACAATATCGCGCTTATAAATCAGGAAAAGCAAAAGCAGATTTTGAAGCAGACTTAGCTGAACGTAAATCTAAATGTACTTCTAAAGGAGATAGCATAGAGTTACCTCAAACAGTGGTAGTAGATGTAAATGGTGTTAAATACTCTGTTGTAATTGGTGCTAATGATGGCTCTTCGCAAGCAACAGTTGCAACTCCAACATCGGTTACACCTGGCGAAGGAAATGAATTATTATCTCCGTTAGAAGGAAAATTCTATTTGGTAAAAAATTCAGGTGACGCACCCGTTAAAGTTGGTGATACAGTAAAAAAAGGTCAAGTAATTTGCTACGTTGAAGCAATGAAAACATTCAATGCAATTGCATCTGAATGGGATGGTGTTGTTACTGAAATATGCTTAAGTAGCGGTGCTTCTGTTTCTGAGGATGATATTTTGATGAAAATTAAATAAGATTGGCTATGCAAGAGATATTTGAAAATATTTACGGCATGACTGCAATCAATGAGCTTGTTGCAGAGCCAGGTTATTTGGTTATGATACTATTAGGTTTTGTCCTATTGTATCTTGGTATCAAAAAAGAATTTGAACCACTACTCCTTGTTCCTATTGCTTTCGGTGTACTGATCGCAAATTTCCCAAGCGGAGGAATGGGTGTAATTGCTACAGATGGTGAAGGACTTATTCACTATACTGTAAATGGTGTAGAAGTGGTAAAAAACATTTATGAAATGTCACTGCCCGAAATCGCTCATGATTTGGGAATCATGAATTTCCTATATTATGCATTAATTAAATCAGGACTTCTTCCTCCTATCATTTTCATGGGTGTTGGTGCGTTAACTGATTTTGGTCCGATGTTGAGAAATCTAAAGTTAGCAATATTCGGTGCGGCAGCTCAATTAGGTATATTCTGTGTTTTATTAATTGGTAGTCAGTTCTTTACTATGAAAGAAGCCGCTTCATTGGCAATCATTGGTGGAGCCGATGGACCTACTGCAATTTTTACGACCCTGAAATTAGCTCCACACTTATTAGGACCGATTGCAATTGCTGCTTATTCTTACATGGCTTTAGTACCTGTGATTATACCGTTGGTTGTAAAACTAAGTTGCTCAGAGAAAGAACTAAAGATTAATATGAAAGAACAAGATAAACTATACCCTTCAAAGACTGAATTTAAAAACATGCGTGCTTTGAAGATTATCTTCCCGATTGCGGTAACAACAATTGTTGCAATCATTGTTCCTGATGCGGTTTCTCTTGTGGGTATGTTGATGTTTGGTAACTTAATTAAGGAGATTGGAAATAACACCTCTCGCTTGTTTAATGCTGCTTCAAACGGTATTATGAATGCTTCAACTATATTCTTGGGATTATGTGTAGGAGCAACAATGACCGTTGAATCGTTCTTAAATCTTCAAACTATTGGGATTGTCATTGGTGGATTCTTTGCGTTTGGTCTATCTATCTTTGGTGGTATATTGATGGTAAAGATTTGGAACTTATTCGCGAAGAAGAAAATTAATCCTCTTGTTGGAGCTACCGGATTAAGTGCAGTTCCAATGGCTTCTCGTGTTGCAAATGATATCGCATTAAAGTATGATTCAAGAAATCACGTATTAAATTATTGTATGTCATCTAATGTGTCCGGTGTTATTGGATCTGCGGTAGCTGCCGGTATATTGATTTCATTCTTAAGTTAAAATTATTTTAAAGATTAAGATGCGATATTAAATTATAGCTGAATAATTATAATGTGTAAAGATAGGCTGAAGCAAATGCAAATTTTGTTTCAGCCTTTTTTTAGAATCAAAATACAGAAAATCAATTTTTTAAGAAAATTTTGCATATTAAAAAAAAGAGAGTAAATTTGTGAGCAATATAGACGAAATGTATAAATGTTCCAAAAATAAAAATGAAAATGCTAAAAAAAACAACTATTGTTGCAATATTTATCTTTGCAGCTATTTCGGCACAAGCATCAATTATAATCAATGAGTTGATGCCAAAGAATGTCAGCTATATTATGGATGACAAGTTACAATATTCCGGTTGGGCAGAATTGTACAATTCCGGAGCAGAAGAGGTAGATATAACAAACTACTTTTTATCCGACCGAGAGGTTAAGCCAACGAAATGGAAATTTGAGTCCTCTACACCATTAGTTGATGAAGATGATGATCCGGTTGATGCCCATCCTCTAATAATCCAACCTGGACAATATTTGTTGGTATATTTAGATGAAGCGGAATCATTCACGCCTCTTCATGCCAATTTTAAATTAGATACTGAAGATGGTGCTCTATTTTTAGCTGATGAAACAGGTAAAATAATCGATGTATTAAAATACGACACCACTTATCGAAATATGTCTATAGGAAGGTTAACTGATGGAAGCGACAAAATTGGTGTATTTGCAATTCCGACTCCCGGAAAAAGCAATGATGGCGGTGAATTTTTGACAAAACAAACAGAACAACCTAGCTTCAGTCTAAAACCAGGATTTTACAAGGGAGAACAAACTCTTAAAATCACGGCAAAAGATAAAAATGCTAAAATTTACTATACAACTAATGGTTCAGAACCATCACCCCAAAGCAACTTATATACAGAAGAAATTATAATAAAGAAAAATACTCCTATTCGTGCCGCTGCATTTGTTGAAGGGGAAATTAGTAGTAATATCACCACCGCTTCTTATTTTATTGATGAAAGAGAAATCAATATCCCTGTAGTTGCCTTGGTAGCTGAGCCTGAATTGATTTATGGAGATTCTTTTGGTTTGATTGTAACCGGAGTTAATGGGAATATTGAAATTCCGAGTGGATGTAGTGACCCTCTAAATAATAGTTACGCAAATTACTATAACGACTGGAAACATCCTTCAAATTTCGAATTGTTTGATGCAAATGATAAAGAACAAATCAATTTGGAAGTTAGGATTGGTGTATATGGTTCTTGCTCACGAACAAAAAGAGTTAAATCACTAAAAGTAAATGCATCAAAGATATTTGGCGAAAATGAGTTTGATTACTCTATTTTCTCCGAAAAACCAAATTTAAGATGGAAGAGTGTTGTATTAAGAAACTCAGGAAATGACTATGGCCGCTCTTTTGTCAGGGATGGTTTGGTTCATACATTGGTCGCCAATTCTACAATGGACGTTGACCATCAAGCATACCAACCTTCTGCTGTATTTATTAATGGTGAGTATTATGGAATGTTGAACATTCGAGAAAGAGCACAAAAGGATAATATCTTCTCTAATCATGGTTATGATGAAGACGAAATATTAATGTACGGTGAAGGTTCATACCCGAATGAATGGAATGAGACCTTACAATACATAAGAAAACATGCAAATTCAACAGGTGAAACCCTAGATTCTATCCAAAAGTATATCTATCACATGGTGGATATAGAAGAAATGTTCAACTATTTTGTAACACAAATTTATATCTCAAACAATGATTGGATGCCAGGAAATACTCGTCGTTGGAGACCTATCGAAGATGGAGGACGCTGGAGATGGATTATGTTTGGAACTGAATTTAGTCAGTCTCTATATGGTAACTATACATCCAATAATAGACTAAACCACGCAATCAGTAGTGAACCAATGTTAGGTGCAATCTTGAAATATCCTAAGTTTCAAGAAAAATTCATAACAAAATTCTTTGTTCATTGTGCAACAACTTTTAAATATGAAAATGTTAATGCTACATTGGATAGTTTAATCCATAATATCGAAGATGAAGTTGAATTTTATAGAAATCACCTAATTGAAAACAAATTAGGTATCGAACAAGATTTTGACAAAGATATTGCAGCTATAAAAAGTTTTTGGGAAAATCGACCAAAATACATGTATAGACATTTGGTTAGCAAATTTAAAATGGATACAGTGAAAATGCATATTCATTCGAATATAGAAAATAGTTCTTATCTATTAAATGAAGAACCAATTCTGGTTGCAGATTACAATGGTTATTTCTTTGATAGTTTACATTGTAATATTATTGCCAATGATGTAAAAGGATATAAGTTTGACCATTGGGAGGTTACTTATTTAGATGGAAAAGTTGAAAAAGTAACTTCCACTGAATATGACAATGAATATTATGGTGGTGAAACGCTAAAAGCAATATATCAAAAAGATGAAGAGTACAATCCTAATAAAAGAAGTTTATTTATCAATGAAATCTGCACCTCAAATTCAGTTTATGTTGACGAATTTAGAGAAACAGATGATTGGATTGAAATCTACAATTATGGTGGAAAAGAGGACGATTTAGGTGGTTTATATATCTCAAACAATAGAAAGAATTTAACAATGTATCAAATTCCGACTGACCAACCAGAAACAACCACAATCCCTACTGATGGTTTTAAGATTATTTGGATGGATAAAGATTCGTTGCAAGGTGCTTTACATTGTAATTTTAAACTCAATATGGGGCTCGAACAATCTCTATATTTATCAACTAAAGATAAAAACAATAACATTTCCATTTTAGATTCTGTAAAAATAAAGTTACATAGAAGTAATGAATCATATGCAAGATTCTCTTACAACGATGATGGTGATTGGAAAATTACTGGTTGGACAACATTTGGAGAAAAAAATCAATTTGGATTCCATATAGATGTGCCAACCTTATCTGCAGACGAAACTACCATGACAATTTATCCGAATCCGGTAGAGAACGAATTATACTTCGCTTTACCTTGGGAAAATTA
>JAEIGA010002072.1_pt1 | contig 31982 bp, 25 predicted proteins | sample 9270691 | NCBI WGS metagenome assembly JAEIGA01 (sample SAMN17057246, study PRJNA624740) | gut metagenome | biome: biome; isolation source: fecal sample | host: Bos grunniens | place: China: Xizang | collected 2019 | reverse complement strand
GTGGGTTGATACATCACTTTCTGCTCATATGTTGAAACAATATTCGTCAGATATTGAGAGTTGGGTAGAAATAGAAGATAAATTTATAAGAATTACCTGTAATGGAATTGGTGGTAATTTCAACGAATTTGATGGTGTAACTCTGAGTGGCTTCAATAGTATTGGTGCAGATGGTACCCACATTATTTACCACAAGGGTGATAACTTTATTGTTATTGCCGGAATACTTGATAAAAATGTTACTATTGAAAATCCATTTACTGTAGAAAGGAAATTACCATCATTAGATTTTGTTTGCGAAAGCGGTAACAGATTGTGGGGCTGCTCATCTGAAACTAATGAAATTTTTGCGTCTAAATTAGGCGATCCTACCAATTTCTTTACGTATATGGGTATCTCTACAGATAGTTATGCAGCAACAGTAGGTACCGACGGCGATTTTACAGGTGCGGTAAGCTACAGAGGATATGTTCTTTTCTTCAAAGAGAACTGTGTTCACAAAGTTTATGGGCATAATCCGCCATATACGATAACAACATCTTACATTCGAGGTGTTCAAAAGGGTAGTCATAAATCTATTTGTAAGCTTAACGAAACTCTTTATTATAAATCACCTAACGGCGTGTGCTCCTACGAGGGAGGGATCCCTGTTGATGTATCTCAAGCTCTTGGTCAAGCATATTACACAGATGCGGTGGCTGGCGGACTAGGTAACAAATACTATATTTGTATGACAGATATTAACGGTAAGAGACTCCTTTTTGTTTATGATGAAGAAAAAGCAGTGTGGCATAGAGAAGGAGTATTCAATATCCGGGAATTTGCAACAAATAACCTTAATTTGTATTTTATTGTGTCTGAGGGAGGGACAAATAAATTAGGGTTAATTGATAGTGTTAACAAATATGGCAATTTCCTTGGAGATTTGCAGGGTTACACCGTTGAGGATGAATTTTTCTGGTGTGTTGAAAGTGCATTGTGGGGATTGGAACTGCCGGAGAATAAGTATTATTCCAATATTCGTATAAGAGCTATAGGTGAAAAAGGTGCTCGTGTAAAGGTGTTTTTTGAATACAACAGTAGCGGTAAATGGGAAAATAAATATGAAACAGTTATTGATAAAACAGGCTCATTTTCAATTCCGTTTATAACGCCTCGGTGCGACCACATGCGCGTAAGAATAACAGGTATAGGTAACGTGAAAATTATCAGTATTTCCAGAATAACTGAGTCAGGAAGTGATTTGGATGTATGATTTAAATTTATCTGTTCCTAACATTACGTCTTCAAAATACTCTTCCGATAACAGATTTTTACTTTTGAAAAACTATCTGCAGGAGTTAAATGAAACGCTATCCTTTGCTCTTGCAGACCAAAGCGCCAATGAAATCATCTCTGTGAAAAAAGAGATAACTGCTACTAAAGAAAAAGGTAATAATGACGCAGTAAAACTTAAAGCGCAGAGCATAAAAAGATTTAATGAGCTTAAAGAAGAAATTATAAGAACAGCAGGAGAAATAGAAAGCTCTTATACATCTGCTTTAGAAAGAAGCAAAACCGAAATTCTGGGTACGGTTTCTGCAGATTATCTTACTAAAAGCGAACACGGGGAATATAAAAATTCCGTTGATACTGTCATTCAACAGACGTCAGAGCGCATTGCAATTCTCAGTGAAAACACTGATGAAGTAAAAGCTGATTTAGAGAGTTTTAAAAATACAGCAAGAAGTGAAATTGCAGTACAGGCGGATGCTATTATTTCTCAGGTGGAATCTCAGTATTACTCAAAAACAGATGGAGTCGAGCATGAAAACAGAATATCCTCTCAGATAACGCAGACGGAGAAAAACATAACTGAAAATTTCTCGGAAGATATTGCTCTTTTATCTCAGGATATCAGTTCCGTTGGCGGTGTTGTCAGTGAATTGGTTAGTGATTTGGATGTGTACATTCGTCGTGGCGAGCTGGAGGAAAATGTTTACGGTATAGAAATCGGCAGAAGCGATAGCAATATTAAAGCACGTTTCACTAATGACCGGCTTTCTTTTTATCAGGGCGCAAGCGAGGTGGCATATATTTCGGGTAGTAGCCTGTTTATTACAAATGCAGATGTGCTTGATTACCTGAGAATAGGTAACTCATCACAGGGTTATTTCCTTTTTGATACAACATCAAACGGTCTGGAGGTGAGGTGGATAGATGGCAATTAATTTTTATGGCAGCTGCAAAGGCAGCTCTTCATCAAAATATGATTTATGGTTGAATGTAACGCAGAATTCTCAAAATATTGACAGTAATCTGAGTAATGTTACTGTAAAGCTATATCTTAAAAGAAATGATGGGTACAGCGATTCTGCGTATAACTTATACGAGGAACAGAATACTGCAAAAATTACTGTAGGCGGTAATGTTGTTGTCAGTAAGAATCTTAAAATTGACACTCGTAATAGCGCAAAGGTTCTTCTTGCCAATTGGACAGGTGATGTTGCTCATGGTAATGATGGCTCGTTATCGCTGAGTGTCAGCGGTGAATTCACAATGAGTAACTCCACTCTTTCTTCGGGCTCTGCTTCTGGTGTTTTTAACTGTACTGTAATTTCCAGAAAATCATCTCTTTCTTTTTCGTCAACTACAATTAATCCTGGTTCTTCTGTTATTGCAACAGTAACTCCCGCGGTCGCTTCCTTCAGCCATAGAATTTTATGGAGTTTAGGCTCTTATTCCTCTTATCTTGGACTGAATTCAGGTGTTCTCAGTGCAGAAATTTCTGTTCCGGATCAGTGGCTTTATGGACTCAATAATGCCTCAAAAGGTACTGTTAATGTTTCTGTTGAAACGTATAACGGTAGCACTAAAATCGGCGTCAATACATACAAATTGACTCTTGTTGTGCCTGCAACAGATAAATATAAGCCTGAGTTTTCAATTGGTTTAACCAGAGTTGATAATGGAGTTCCGTCCGATTGGGGTGAATATGTACAGGGAATAAGTAAAGTTACGATAAACCCTGATGGACTTAACTTTAAATTCGGCGCAAGCCTTGCGGCGGTAACTATTACTGTAGGCTCTGTTTCTATAAGGCAGCTACCTGCAACATTTAATCTTTCGGAAGCAGGTGAATTAACTGTTACTGTAGCGGTAAGAGATACCCGCGGTTTGTTAACAGTAAAGACAACTACAATTAAAGTTAACTCTTATACGCCACCATCTGTTGAAATAACTGAGCTTTTTAGATGTGATTCAGAAGGTAATGAAAGTGCATATGGAGAAAATCTGTTTGTAAAGTATAAGCTGAATTACAGTTCCGTAAATTCTAAAAATAGGGCTCAACTTTCAGTTCAGTATAAAACACCAAATGACTCTCAATACAGTACTCCGAAAACCATTACAGCTAATCCGAGTGTTTTCGGTAGTGGGAACATATCGGTGAATTCATCTTCGTTTGTGCGTTTTACGATTACCGATGGAATAACTAAAACAGGTATTCAGGTCATACGTACAGTGTCGGCAGGCCATATTCCTTTCAACATCAGGCGGGGTGGAAAAGGTGCGGCTTTTGGTAAGTTTTCTGAAAAGGATAACGAGCTTAGTGTTGGTTGGAATCTTAATGTTGATGGTAATGTGGAAATAAAAGGTGAAATGAATTGGGAGAATGTTGCTTGTACTTGTAATACGAATACACAGGATTTGTTGGGCTATGTCAAATACTATCCATGTATAAAAAGCTGCATTGTAAGGCTCAGAGTAAAAACAAGTCAATTGTTAAATGCAGGCACTACCCATATTATTGCCCATATACCCGATAAACCACCGGCTATGTTTATGCCGTTGAGTTGCCTTGCAAATTATGAAAGCGGTGGCGTCAGTGTATCGGGTGTTGTGTATAAAACAGGAGATGTGATATTCAGGTCATCGGTTGATGTCCCTGCAGGAACTTATATCTATATAAGCGGTATTTATGTTGCAGATTATGACGAGCATTTTGTGGAAAATTGAGTGAAAATAAATTACTTAAGAAAGGGTGATTTACATAGCATATAAAACAATTTCATACGGCTCATCAGGGGATGACGTTAGAAAACTTCAGAAAAAACTTAACGAAGAGGGCTACTCTTTAGCGGTTGACGGTCAGTTCGGTAGTAAAACCCAGGCAGCGGTACGTGATTATCAGAAGAAGAAAGGTCTCAGTGTTGACGGTATAGTTGGTAAAAATACATGGGGAGCGTTAAATACTGCACCTAAAAGTCCCACAACAAACAACAAAAATTCTTCGGTAAACTCGATAAACAATTTTTCTGCGCCGAAACCGCAATATGAGAAAAGCCAGGCAGTGTTATCTGCTGAGCAGTCTTTGAAAAACTGGGAGAAAAACAGTCCCGATGAATATAAAAGTAAATACTCCGAAAGGATTGATGAAATCCTTGGAAGTATTCTGAATCGTGAAGAGTTCAAATATAGTATGAGCGCTGACCCGCTATACGAGCAATATAAGGAGCTATATATGTTGGGTGGCAAAAAGGCAATGATGGATACGGTTGGGAACAGTGCTGCTCTTACAGGGGGTTACAATAATTCCTACGCACAGGTTGCGGGACAGCAGGTTTATGACGAGTATCTTACACAGCTTAATGATATTGCTCTTGATTTAAGAGACAGAGCATTTGAAGAGTATAAATATAAAGGTGATACTCTGATGAAGGATGCCCAGCTTCTGAGAAATCTTGAAGGGGATGACTACGAGAAATATCTTCAGGAGCTTGAACGATATTATGAAGATGGTGATTATCTTCTTCGTAAACTATCAAATATGTCGGACAGCGAATTGGATGCTTTTGCTAAAGAGGTGGAAAGCTGGGAAAACGACAGAGACTATGCCTTCAAGCAATATAAGGATGCTTTGGATAGAGAAGAGTTTGAAAAAGAACTTGCTTTTAAAAAGGCAGAAGCCCAGCGCGACCAGGCAAACGAAGATAGAGAATATGCTCTTGCACGACAGAAAGCATATTCTTCAGGAACATCGGGATCATCAGGAAAATCCAAGGGAGAATCAGCAGGTGAGGTTGCAATTTATCCCACTACATATAAAGAGTTTTACGCTCGTACAGGAGTTGCAAATATTCTTACTGAAACCCAATTTAAGTCTAGTACAGCATATATGCAGGCCTATAAAGGAAAGTATACAGAGTACCTTAAAGCAATGTATAAAAAGTATAAGTGAGGTGTTGATATATGGTAGTAGAGGTCACAAGGGATGCGGTTGTTATTTCCCAATATTCGGTGATAAATACAGGTGAGTTTTGCGTTAACGAATGTGAATTTGTTTTGCCCGACTGCTTTGAAGGGCTGAATGTAACTGCAATTTTTAATAATATACCCGTACCTATCATAGATAATAAATGTATAATACCTGCTCTTGAAAAAGGAAAAACAGTTTTAGGCGTGTATGCTTATCGTGAGGGGGAGAACGGAGTGGAAATTATGTATTCTCCCAGAACTGCCATTTTCAATGTTTCTCAGGGTTCATTCAGTGAGGAAATAAATGAAGAAGCTGTTCCTGAAATAAGTGTTTATGAGCAGTATTGTAAGATGATTGTCGGGAAATATGATCAGCTTCAAGAAAGAATCAAGGAAACCGAAGAGGAAATTCAGAATAACGAGGCGGAAAGAAAGTCTGTTTTTAAAACAAACGAAACTGACAGGCAGACGATATTTGATATAAATGAGACTATTCGTCAGGCAGAGTATGATGGTGCCTATACAAATCTTCTAAAAAATATTGCAGAGGAAAGCACTACAACAGACTTGCCTACAAATTTCCCTTGCCACAAAATAGGGTCTTGGTATAACAAAGATTCAGGAAAGTTTGTGGCCAATGGAGGTTTCGATTGCTATTTGTTTGAGGTGAGCGAGGGCGATAGAATACTGGTATCTAATTACATTACCACAGGTGCTATGGGTGATAGTATGGCTTGTGTTGTAGATGGAGATTTCTTGAGTTTGTATAGTGTTGCACCGCAGACTTCATCTAACTTGCTCGGTGGTATGTATGCTATGCCCGAAAATGCAAAATATATTGCTTTGAATACACCAAGCGGAAGTTCTGTACCACACGTAACTCTTGTAAGTGAGGGCGTAATAGAGAGTAAATGTGTCAATATACCTGATGCAAGGAAGTTTATTTCAACGCAGAAAAACGGAACAAATCACTTGGTTTATAACGGTGTGGTGGGTGAAACACTTAAATCACATTGGGGAACAGATAGCGGAACACTAAGTTATGTAAACGGAATATATCCTCTTGAAAGTGGTATGGAATATGTGCTTCATATTCCAAGTCTTGAAGAAGTGGGACAGTACTACAATTTAGCTTTCTTGTGTGATGCAAATTTTGTTGTAAACAGAGTAGTGCAACAGGCATCTGCAGTTTCACAGCTTGATTTTGATAAAAACAACAGATTTGTGTTTACTGCTACGGAAAATGACAAATATATTGCAATCAATACTTATCATTTTGCTCCTGCACAATTCGGCAAAAATAAAGCAAAAGGTATTATGAAATCTATCAGTATCGGCAATGCGGTATTTGATGGCTTACACGATATATCATTAAAAGATATGGGTGTAATAGATAGGTCAATAAACAAGAAGTTTATTGCATATGGTGATAGTATCACCCTTGGAGCAGGTATTGATTATGCAATAGGTGTCAAGCGTTGGACAGAATATCTTGTTGAAAGATATAACATTCCTGAATATATCAATATGGGTGTGGGCTATAGCACCCTTGCTTACCACCCTAAAAATACAGAAAAGGCTTTCTGTAATGATGAGAGACTGAATGTTCTTATAAATGAGGCTCCTGATGTTGTTACAATTTTAGGTGGTGCAAATGATTATGGGTTTGATATTCCGATTGGCACAGAGTCAGATATTGAAAGCAAAAATATTGAAACCTTCAAAGGTGCTTATGCCTATATCATAGATAAGATTTTAACAGCAAAGACAGATACAACACTTGTTCTGTTGGGTATGTGGCACAATACCTTAGGCTTCTATGCACCGAATCCGTCGAGACTACATAAAATGAGTGATTATGCAACAGCAACAAAAGAAATTGCAGAATATTTTGGTCTTCCTTTTGTAGACCTTAATGAGTGCGGATTTAATAAATATAATTTCAATACAACAGACGGTGTTTTTTCTACAGACGGTGTTCACCCGAACGCCGAAGGTACAAAACGTATAGCTATGGTTGTTAGCCGTTGGTTTGATTTTTTTAAAGGTACGATTTATTAAGGCGGTGAGTAATAATAAAAAATGGTTGAAAGAATTATTTTGATAGGGTCTTTTTTTACGGCAGTAGCTACTATTATAGCAACAGCTGTTAAAATATATAAATTTGTTCGCAAGTGGGAAATCTGGGCAGATGAACAAAGCGAGCATTCTTTTGATAACTATATGTCTATTATGCAACTTAAAATAATGTCTCCGTATATGCCTCTGTCGGAAAGAATTAAGGCGGGAGATAAATACGTAAAGTTGGGAGGCAATGGTGAGGTTAAGAATAAATATTATTGGCTTATTAAGGAACTTGAAGAACAGGAATCTTAGAGCACTTAGTATTCGTCAATATCGTCACGGAGGTTGATTTTTTGAAAATAAATTTAAAAATTAGATTAAAAAACAAAACTTTTCTTATAAGTGCGATAACTGTTTGTGTATCGTTTATGTATAAACTTTTGGCTGTGGCGGATGTTGTTCCTGCGGTAGACGAAAATGAGTTTTTGGAATTGTGTGGTTTATTTGTTAATGTTCTCGCGTTAGCAGGCGTTATTGTTGACCCAACAACTCAGGGTATATCAGATAGCGATAGAGCAATGACATACTATAGCGAAGAAACGTTTTCAGAGGTGGTACATTGAGTAAGCGTGTTTATATTTCTCCAAGCAATCAGAACGGTAATATGTACGCAACGGGAAACACAAACGAAAAAATTCAGTGTCATAAAATAGCCGAGGCTTGCGAAGCATATCTTAAAAAAGCAGGTTTTACTGTAATGTGTACATATAATAATGATATGTATCAGCGAGTGAGGGAAAGTAACGCGTTTGGTGCTGATATGCATATTGCAATTCACACAAATGCAACAGCAAAGCATAATGTTACAGGTGGCACTCAGGTGTTGCTTTATTCCCTTGATGGTGAGCGAAAAAAAGCGGGGCAGGCTGTGTTTGATTGTCTTGCGCCAATTACCCCGGGTAAGAGTGCTGAAAGACTTATAGCTAAACCTGATTTTTATGAATGCAGAGCAACCAACGGACTTGCAATATACTGTGAATGTGAATTTCATGATACCAAGGAGGGCTCTGGTTTTATTATTAAAAACACAACTGCTATTGGCGAAGCAATTGCAAAAGGTGTTTGTAATTATTACGGAGTAGCTCTTCCAACAGAAAAAAACAACGCCCCGCAGAAAAGCGGAACGTTGTATACAGTTCAGACTGGTGCCTTCAAAGAAAAAGCTAACGCACAAAAGCATCTTTATGCCTTGAAAAAAGCAGGCTTCGAAGGCTTTGTTATTAAAAAGTGATTTATGAATTCCGGAGAATATAGGATACATCTCCTGTGTCTATTTTTCCATTGCAGTTGATATCGCAAATGAAAAGTTTTTCTCCGGTTATTCCGTAATCCATTGAGGCGGCAATGCGAAGAACTGATTTAGCATCATTTTTATCAGTTTTTCCGTTGCCGTTTATGTCGCCGAAATATGCGTAGGTTTTATTTAGGTCTGTGATATATACACTAACATTATGCATTTTTGCATATTTTGTACCCTGAGAGTTCTTTGTGCATGTAAGAGAAATGTTATGAGAAAAATCTGTAGATGTGGAATTTCTGAGAGCGAAGGCATATCGTCCTATGGTGGAGATATTATTAGGTATTGTAAGCGCAGTAAGTGAAGAGCAATTTTCAAATGCGTATGCGCCGATTTCAAGGATTCCGGAACCGAAGGTTAAAGAGTTAAGAGATTTGCAGTTTTTGAAAGCACTATTTCCAATGTGAGTAAGCTTGTTTGGAAGTGTAAGTGAAGTAATAGAAACACAGTCTGCAAATGCATAGTTGCCGATATAAAGTAAGGTTGGTGCTTGTTTTATAAAGGTAAGGTCTGAGCATTTTTGAAAAGCATATGCACCGATAACTTTGAGTGCGTTTCCACAATAGAGGTTTGTGATACCGCTACAACCGTAAAAGGCGTGTTCACCAACAGTCTGAACATTCTGGAGATTTATACCGGTAAGACCTGTGCACATACTGAATGCCTTTGATCCGATTGACTTAACGCTTGAACTGAGTATAACGGAGTTAAGGTTTTTGCAACCATAAAAAGCCATTGAAGCAATTGCGGTTATAGATTCAGGAAATTTAACAGTGGAAATTGTTGTTTTGTTCTGAAAAGCACTTTTTCCTATAGCAGTAACCTTTATTCCGTTTATTGTTTCAGGGATGTTTACATAATCAGTTTTAAAATCGTTATAGCCTGTTATAACATATGTGCCCGCAGAGTTTGCCTGGTATTCAAATCCGTTATATTCTGCGGCATCTGCAACAGGAATAATGGCGATAATGAAAGCTATGCTTAGAATAATTGATAGAACTTTTCTCATTTCATTCTCCTCAGAAATTTATATGACTGCTACAGAGCAGGAAATAAACATAAGACCAAAATAATAAAGATTTATTCTTAACAGCGATTTTACATTGTTTTTGTCAAAAACAGAAATGATGTTAGAAATCAACAATGCAGATGCACCCATAATTACTGCGCAACTACATGCCTGAGACTGAGGATTTCCTGATTTCTGAAGGGTAATACCTGTAAGAATAGCGCATATGATTAAATACACAGTAGCTATAAGCTGGGAAACAGGCGCTGGTTTTATTAATGTGATAGCACATATAAGAAGGATTGCAACAGGTATTGCATACTGGATTATCAAACCGAATTCATTTTCGCTAAACAAGGTTGGGTTTTTATAGCATAACGCTATACCCATAGCAATATATCCGATAACACCCAGTAATGCGGAAAATATTTTGCTGATCTTGTTGCCCTTTCCTTCAATAATGTCGTGGATAAATAGTGCCATGAAAGCTGCTATGAATAATAGTGTATATGTATTGCTGAAACATCCTTTGATATCTGAGCAAAGGAGCACCGAAGCTATGTAAATGCCGGAGCAAATCATTTTGTGCTTGAAAGCCTTTTTTTCGTCAGTTGCTTTTTTCGCCAAATCATACCAGGATGCTGCAAATAACTGTATAAAAAAAAGAAGCCCTAAGAGAATCAGATAAATCATATAAAGTACCTTGATACATTAGAATATAAAAATATTATACACTATATTTTCGGTTTTGTATATAGAAAATTTGTTAACAAATTTTCTTTTGGAATATTCACTTTGCTTGCATAAATATGTATATTTTTTCAAAAAAGTGTTGCAATTTTACATTTACGGGTATATAATGCACTCACAATGTGCGAAAGCACAAATATAAAAGTGAGGTTTTTACAATGAAAAAGTTTTTAAAGATTGCTTCAATCGTTCTTGTTATTGCTATGGTTGCTTGCTTCGCAGCTTGCGGTAAAGAGCCTGTAACAGATAATGATGATACAACAGCTCCTGCAGGTAAAAAAGTTCTTACAATGGCAACAAACGCAGAGTTCCCTCCATATGAGTACGTAGAGGGCGACAAGATTGTTGGTATCGATGCTGAAATCGCACAGCTTATCGCTGACAAGCTTGGTATGGAGCTTGAAATCGTTGATATCGCTTTCGATTCAATTATACCTGGCGTTCAGTCAAAGAAGTATGATATGGGTATGGCTGGTCTTACAGTTAACGACGAAAGACTTGAAAAGGTTAACTTCTCAACATCTTATGCAACAGGTGTTCAGGTTGTTATCGTAAAAGAAGGTAGCGATATTAAGACTCTTGATGATATCACAGGTAAGAAGATTGGTGTTCAGACATCAACAACAGGCGATATCTACGCAACAGGTGATTACGGTGAGGATGCTATCACTCGTTATGATAACGGTGCAGTTGCTGTTCAGGCTCTTCTTGCAGACAAGGTTGATTGCGTTATCATCGATAACGAGCCTGCAAAATCATATGTAGCAGCTAACGAAGGTCTTGAAATTCTTGAAACAGAGTATGCTGTTGAAGATTACGCTATCTGCTTCGCAAAGGATAACACAGAGCTTCAGACAAGGGTTGATGCAGCACTTAAAGAGCTTATTGCAGATGGTTCTGTTAAGCAGGTTATCGACAAGTATATTAAGTGATTAATTTCCGGATTTAAGGGCGGATTTATTCCGCCCTTGTTTTCTGTTAAAGAGAAGAATATTTCTTTAGAGAAAGGATGAGAGAATGAAAGAGCTTTGGCAAGAAATTGTGTTTGTTTTCGGCGATGGCAGATATGAGCTTATGATAAATGGTTTCTTCAATACTCTTAAAATCACTGCAGGTGCATTGATTTTAGGTATTGTTATCGGTATCGTTGTTGCTGCAGTTCGTTCATCTTTTGATAAAAACAGAGAGTCCATGAAAATGCATGGCGGTGTAGGCTATTGGGTGCTTGCTGTTGTAAATGCAATATGTAAGGTTTATCTTACCGTTATAAGAGGAACACCTGTTGTTGTTCAGCTTATGATTATGTATTTTGTGGTTTTTGTTTCTGCAAAAGATGGCGTGCCTGTTGCAATTGTGGCTTTTGGTATCAATTCAGGTGCATATGTTGCTGAAATTTTCAGGGCAGGTATTATGTCCATTGATAACGGACAGTTTGAAGCAGGTAGAAGTTTGGGTTTCAATTATATTCAGACAATGCGCTATATAATTATCCCCCAGATGTTCAAGGCTGTATTGCCTACATTGTGCAATGAGTTTATCGCTCTTATAAAAGAAACATCTGTTGCAGGCTATGTAGGTGTTATGGATTTGACAAAATCAGGTAATGTGGTTGCGGGCAGAACCTTTGAATATTTCATACCGCTCTTTACTGTTGCCATAGTTTACCTTGTAATAGTTATGGTTCTTACATCTCTTGTAGGAAAGCTTGAAAGGAGGTTGCGTAAGAGTGAACGATAACGTTTTAATCAAAGTAACCGACCTTAAAAAGCACTATACAGGTGGTGTTGTAAAGGCTCTCGATGGTATAAACTGCAGGATTAACAAAGGAGAAAAGGTTGTTATAATCGGTCCCTCAGGAAGTGGTAAGAGTACACTTCTTCGCTCGCTTAATCTTCTTGAAATTCCTACAGCAGGAAGTATTGTTTTTGATGGTGCTGAAATCACATCTAAAAAGACAAACATAAATAAGCATCGTCAGAAAATGGGAATGGTTTTCCAACACTTTAATTTATTCCCGAATATGGATATTCTTAAAAATATGACACTTGCTCCGACTAAAATTTTAGGTAAAAATCAGGCGGAAGCAGAGAAAAAGGCGATGGAGCTTCTTGAAAGAGTTGGTCTTGCTGACAGAGCTCACGCTTATCCACAGCAGCTTTCAGGTGGTCAGAAGCAGCGAATTGCTATTGTTCGCGCTCTTTGCAAGGAGCCTGATGTAATGCTTTTTGACGAACCGACGTCTGCTCTTGACCCTGAAATGGTAGGTGAGGTTCTTGATGTTATGAAGGACCTTGCAAATCAGGGTATGACAATGGTTGTTGTTACTCATGAGATGGGCTTTGCAAAAGAGGTTGCAGATAGAGTTATCTTTATGGACGAAGGTGTTATTGTGGAAGATGGAACACCTGATGAAATATTCAATAACCCTCAATCTGAGAGACTTAAGTCCTTTCTTTCAAAAGTGCTTATATAACTAGATGTAGCAGACTGTTCATAACAGTCTGCTTTTTCCTTTTGTGGTAAAAATAAACAAACGGCCAAGAGTAATTTTGATGTTTCCCACAAGGTTGTTTTGGAACTTCATAAAATATTAAATTATAGTTGCAAAGCTTTTTAGGCTATGGTATAATTCACTTTATAAATGGTGTGGTATACCTTGAAATGTATATCACAACTGCGGAGGTGTATCTTTTGGCAGACGAAAAAACCACTGTTGTTGCCGAAACGCCGGAAATAGACGCTACTTCCCGTGAGTATGTCTATGAAAACAGAAGATATGTTGGTATGAAAGAAACTGTATGGTATGTTGTTTATGATATGTGCCAGAGTTTTAATATTGACTCCTTCAACGACCGTTTCGTAACAAGTATTCTCCAGATTGACCTTGACTACCAGACATTTGTTAGTGTTTTCAATGGTTTTTGGGATGTTATTAACGATATTTTTACAGCTGCAATCGTTGAGAAAACACGTACTCGTTGGGGTAAATTTAAACCTTATCTTGTAGGTTTGGGTATCCCTGGTACATTGGGTACTTGCTTCTATTGGTTGCTCCCAATGCTCTTTAAGGGCAAGGGCTCCAGAGATATGGGTAAGTTCCTTACATATTTCTTGCTTGCTGTTGTGCGTGAGGGTGCGGGTACTTTCCGTGCTATTTCTAAAACGGGTATGTTGGCAACCATAACGCCCCATCCTGTTGACCGAACAAGGCTTATTACTATGGCAGAGTTCTTCTCAGGTCTGTTAGGTGAAAAGTTGCCACAGCAGATTTTGACGGTTCTTATCGACCTTATCGGTAACAAGGTTATTAACCTTTCTTACACATCAACATTTATGTTTATGGGTAACTTTACCGCTATCGTCAGTGGTGTAGCTTCCCTTATCTTCTGCGTTATGACCCGTGAGCGTGTTCTTCAGTCTGTTGAGACACCAAGCGTTATGCAGAGTCTTAAATCTGTTGTAAACAATAAGCCTATCTTGTTGCTTACTCTTTCGGAAACGCTTTCCAACTTCAGCGTTGGCGGTAGTATTAATGACTACTACATAGACGTTCTTAACTTTGCTTCAATGACGATGGTTGCTGGTATCCCCGGTGCTATCATTAACCCATTCTCATTCTCTCTTGTTCCTTGGTTCAGAAGAAGATTCTCAACAAAAGTGCTTTATCTTCTTGGTACAAAGAGTCAGCCGCTCCTTGATATTCCGGTTTTCCTTATCGGTATGATAGGCGGTAAGCACAATGGTATTTACAAAAAGGTATTACCAATGTTCTTTGTTATGGCAATCAAGGAAGCCATTTATATGGTATTCTGGGGCGTTCGTAGAGTTATTCCTAGTGAAATGTATAACGAGTCTATGGACTACTGCGAGTGGAAGAATGGTTATCGTACAGAGGCTATGACTTCTGTTGCAAGAGACCTTACAAAGAAGCTTGCAAGTATTGCTAACTCCGCGTTGTCATTACAGCTTAAGAAGCTTATTGGTTATGATATTTCTTCATATACAAGAGGCGAAGCTCAGACAGATAATACTAAGTTTGGCCTTTTCGCAATGGCAACAATTATTCCAACAGTAACGGGTCTTCTTGGCATTATTCCGATTCTTTTCTATGACCTTTCAGGCGAAAAGAGAGAGCGTATGTACGCAGAGCTCCTTCAGCGCCGTGATGAAGCCGCTAAGATTGCTATGACAGGTGATTCCGATGCAATTAAGGAATTAGCTAAAAAGCAAATGAGCGTTGCCGAAACAAAATAATTTAAAGTAGTCGGCGGCACAATGTGTCGCCGATTTTTTGTGAAACATTAGTTTATAAAGGGGGTTTAGCCATGACAAAGGCGGAATATTTATCTAATTCTGCGAAGCTTTTTTCAATAAATGGTATTATTCTTTTTGTGGCTAATGCCTTTATTTTCGCGGGTAGCTTCAATAGTAGTTTAGGTGATTATGGTAGTAAGCTTTCCAGCTACACCTTCTATATAATAGCAGTATTGTGTTTTCTTTCCCTTAATGGCGAGGGTGTAGGCTATAAACGCCACAGAGATTTTGTTAACAAAAAACGCACCAAAACGTTGAAGTTTTTGCTATTATTTGTTTTTCTTATTCGCTTTATTAAAAAGCCTGTTGAAATATTTGTTCTTGGCTTGTTTGATGCAGGTGTAGGGCTTGTAGTTTCAAAATTGTTCTTAGGTGTATTTAATACCATAGCAACATACAGCTTCCTGTTTACGCTAGTTTCTCTTTTGTATGTTGTAAGAGATAAAAAAGAAAAACCACTAGTTTTCTTTGAATTTGTATCATTTCTCAGCGGTGCATTTTATGCAATTTACAGAAGCATCAGCTACTCTGTAACAAAATATAACCTTACTGAATTCGGAGAATCTTTTGCAGAATTGTTTTCTAGTGATTCAATGCTTTATATCTTTAGCCTTTTGGAATACTTCTTATTCGTGGTTATGTGTTTTGCCGTAATACGCCATTACAATTCAAAAATACTTTTCGAGCAAGACGAAAAAATCAAGGAACGTAAAAAAATGCTTGTTGCGCCTAAAATATACAATACAAGCCACATGGGTCTTGATACTTTGGATGACGATTTTTTGCTACCTGTAGATGAAGAAGATATATAATGTGAATTTTGTATTAAAACCGCTTTAAATTCCTTTTTGGAATATTAAGCGGTTTTTTGTATGTTAGAATAAATTAGAATAGATTACTGTTGATTGAGGTCGGAAAGGAGTGAAAGCGTGAACAAAATGAAGAAAATAATATCATTTATATTGCTTGTTGCTTTGGTTTGCGCGTTAGCTCCGAGTGTATATGCTGAAGATGTTGCAGCTTATTCCCAAGACTCTGTTAAAGGCGATTTGAACGACGATGGTGAAATCACAACTGATGATGCTCGTCTCCTTTTGAAAATAGCTGCAGGGCAGGAAGATGCAACACAGGGCGCAGACTTAAATGAAGATGGTATTGTTTCCATAGATGATGTGAAGCTTTTGCTTTCAGATACGTTCATAAAAATGACAGACGAAGAATATGTTAATTATCTCCTGTCATTAGGCTTTACAAAATCTTATACTGACTCCCTTCTCCAGATTTATAAAAAATATCCTGATTGGGAATTTATTCCTTTTATTACAGGTCTTAGTTGGAGCGAAGCGGTAGAGGGTGAGCATACACCTCATAACAAACAGTTAATCGAAAATGTTGTTTCTGCAGACTTTAAGTGCGATTGTAAATCTTGCCATGGAGTAATCCAGGAACCAAGCAACTGGGTGAGTGCATCAAAAAGAGCTGTTGAATATTATCTTGACCCTCGTAATTTTTTAACGGAAGAATATATCTTCCAATTTGAAACTACCGCATATGACGAAAACCATACTATAGATGTAGTAGAGTCTATATTAAAGCCTACCTGGATGTATAATAGCGATATCACATATCTTGATGCAGATGGTAAAACAAAAACCTATACTGAAAATGACAAGGCAGTAAAATATGCCGAGGCTATTATGAAGGCAGCCAAGGACAGCGGTATGAGTGCATATTTCCTTGCATCAAAAATTGTTCAGGAGGTTGGCTCATCAAAAGCTTCCTATGCAGGCGGCTCTTGCGGTGATAATTCTCCGTATAACGGTATTTATAATTACTACAATATAGGCGCTTATACAGGCGCGGTTGATGGCCTAAGGTGGGCAAATGGATATATGAAGGCTAAAATCACAACGCCTATGTATTCAAAAACATCAACCTCATCGTCTGCATTGATTACTGTTCCTAAAGGTACTGAATTGAACTTTATGGAAATAACGGGAGATTTCTATAGGGTTTGTGCTATAGTAAGCGGGAAAAAATATAGTGGATATATTCCTAAGGTAAATGTTACTGCCTCCACAACTTATGGCAGACCCTGGGATTCTCCATACAAATCTATATATTATGGCGCGCAATATATATATGAATCATTTTCCGAGCACCAGTTTACAGGGTATTTACAAAAATTCAATGTTAACCCTGCATCTGAAAATCTTTATAGCCATGAATATATGGCAAATATAAGAGCTGCAGTAGCAGAAAGCCAGAAGACATACAAGGCATATAAAGATATTGGTGTGCTTTCTCCCAAAAAGGTTTTTTCGATTCCTGTGTTTAAGGATATGCCTAATGCAAATATGTCAGCTCAGGAGGCATTTTTGGAAGCAAAGCCTTCTGTTACAGCTACTGCTTCAACAGATGGTGTAACGCTTAGCTGGAATGGAATAAAGGATGCACTTTATTATCAGGTGTGGAAGTTTGATTCCGCAAAGGGTAGTTATACGATGCTTAAAGCAACCTCTGCAACAAGCTACACAGATTCTACACTTTCTGCTGGAGAAATAGCTAGATATAAAATCAGGGCTTTTAATCGTGATTCAAATGGGGAATATGTTTTCACACAATATAGCGATGAGTTTGAAGCGATAGGTGCCTCAAAAACACCTGATGGACTTTCAGTGACAGAGGTAACGGACACATCAGTAAAAATAAAGTGGGGTTCCGTTTCCTGCCATGGCTATAATGTATATAGATATAACAGCGTCAGTGGTTATACTCTCGCTGCTACAGTAACCGATACAGAGTTTTTAGATACAACTCTTGCAGCAGGTTCGAAGTATATGTATAAGGTTTGTAGCTTTTATAAATCTGCAAATATGGTTTCCTGCTCCAGTCATACACCTGCTCTTACTGTAAGAACAACGGGTGAGACACATCTTACAGGTGTTGTTAATGTAAACGATTCTCTTAATATACGAAAGTCCCCAAGCACAGACAGCGAGAGAATTACAACGGCTTCTTCAGGTCAGGTTGTTTTGATTCTTGAAACATTAACCGATTGGTATAAGGTGCAGTTTACCGCGAATGGTACTACATATACAGGCTATGCAAGCGCAGATTATATAAAGCTTAACGAAGTAGAGGTTGAAGCTTGCCCATACGCAGAGCCTACTGAAACTCTTCGTCAGGGTAGTAGTGGTGAATGCGTTAAGTGGCTTCAATGGCATCTTTGCAAAGCAGGCTATATGGTTGAAAAAGATATAGATGGTGCATTCGGCGCTCAGACAACCCTTGTGGTAAAAGCCTTTCAGGAGGATAAGGGCTTGTCGGTTGATGGTGTTGTAGGCGCAGGTACACGAAACGCTTTGAAGAATTCCATATAAAATTACATAAGATAAAACGGATTGACTAAATAAAAGTCAATCCGTTTTTTTGTTGCGTGTTTATCTTGTAAAAAACCTTTTTATATTCAGGTTATCGTCAAAAATTATAAGGTCTGCATCGCAACCGATTTTTATCTGACCCTTTGTGTTTTCATAGCCTACTACAGTTGCAGGTGTAAGGCTTGCCATTTTTACTGCGCTGTAAAGTGGCACGCCAACCTCTTTATACATATTTCTTACGCAGTCTTTAAGTGTGGTAATGCTTCCCGCAAGCGCAGATTTATCTGCGAGGAGCATAACACCATCCTCGCATACAACCTGAATGCCGTTTTCTTGTGTGATGATTGCATTTTCTTCTATTTCAGAGGCGGAATATTCAAGTCCATCAGTGATAAGATACATTTTATCATCGCCCTTGCACTTGTATATAAGCCTGAGAAGACCTTTAGGTAAATGCTTCAGGTCGGCAATCGTCTGAACAGATATTTCATCTATAGCAAGACCTGCTTCAACTACGCCTGCAGTTCTGAGAGGACCTGTTTTAAAGCAAGAGGAGCAGGCATTGTATATGTGGGTAATATCAGAAAATCCGTGTTTTACAGCTTCTTCAACTTGTTCATAGCTTGCGGCAGAGTGAGCAACGCTACCAACAATACCTCTCTTTTTGAGTTTGTCGCCTAAGGCTAAAACACCTTCTTCTTCAGGCGCAGCACCCATAATAAGAATTTTGTCCCATAAATCAAAAAGTTCATCAGGCGGACATTTAATAGGGTTTAAAATGTTTTGTTCACTTTGGGCACCCTTGTATTTTTTTGAGATATAAGGTCCCTCATAATGTACACCTAAAATGGTTGCGGTCTTAATTTCTTCTGAAGCTTTTTTAATTGAAAGAGTAACATTTTTTAATTGCTCAACCGGTGCGGCAAGTGTTGTAGGTACAATTGAAGTTGTGCCGTATTTCAAGTGAGCTTCCGCCATCTCTATTATATCACGGTAATCTTCGCTCATAGCACTTTTTCCGCCACCACCGTGGACATGTATGTCAACAAAACCGGGGGAAAGGAAATTGCCTTGACAATCAACCACTTCAGCTGCTTTGCTATCTTCGAAATTATCGCATATATCAATTATTTTTCCTTCATTTGTAACAACTACGCAATCGCAAATTTTATCAGGGAAAATAACCTTTGCATTTTTGAAAATTCTCATATTATCACCTGAGATAATTTTATGTTATGAAGTTAAAGTTGTCAATGAAAATATTTTTTTGCGACCTTTACCGACAAATGTTTTAGATTCAAAATTATATAATATTCAAAGAGGTGAGGGTATGATTGCGGTTTATGCCGATGTGCTTGTGTGTTTGAATATTTTGTTTACATATATTTTTCTTGTATGCACACGAGTATGGGGTAATACGGCAACGAATAAATGGGGCGTGTGCCTTGGCTCTGTGGTAGGTGGGCTTTCTGCCCTTATAGTACTTGCAGGGGATATTGGAGTTTTTCTTTCACTCATATTTAAACTAACAACATCTACAGTTGTTGTTTTAGTCAGTTTTTTGCCCTCATCTTTTAAATTGTTTTTAAAAGTATATTTTCGGTTCCTTGGTGTCAACGTAATATTTGGCGGTGCAATGTATTTTATTGAAATTACTTTGAAGCCACATAACATAATGTATTTTAACGGTACAGTATATTTTGATATGGATATAAAATATCTTGTTGGATGTACTTTTGTTATATATGGATTTTTCCTTTTTGCTGATTTTCTTGTGAAGCGCAAGTCGATGAAAAGTGAAATATATAAGGTGAAAATAGTCTTCAGAAAAACCGCGGTTACAGTTTCAGGTTTTGTGGATTCTGGCAATAGCCTTACGGATGGCTTGACAGGTAAAAGCGTTCTTGTAGCTGAGTTGAAAGCACTTTCACCACTCTTTACATATGAGGAGATAGGGTATTTCAAAAGTGGAAATATTGAGAAGGTTCCTGATTCGCTTAACGGTAAAATAAGGTTTATTCCTTGCCATACAATAAACGGAGAAAATTTGCTACCTGTTTTTACACCCGATGTATTGGAAATAGAAATAAAGGGTAGAAAAATCAATTGTATCAAAGATTTCTGCGTCGCACTTGTTAATAAAGAGTTGTGCGGCGAATATAACATTCTTCTTAACAAAGCTATATATGATTTGATTTAGGTGATTAAATATGGAATTGAGATTGAAATTAAATATTCTAAAGAATAAGATATTATTAAAGTTTTTTAAAAAAGAAATTTTTTATATTAACAGTCCTCAAACGTTGCCACCGCCATTGGAAAAAGAGGAGGAAGAGCAGTGTGTGGAAAATTTTATAAAAGGAGATTCAAGAGCAAGAGATAAACTTGTTGAGCATAATTTAAGATTAGTTGTGTACGTTGCCAAAAAGTTTGAAAGCTCAGGAGTAAATATCGAGGATTTGGTTTCTATTGGCACTATAGGTCTTATTAAAGCTGTTAACACATTTAAAGCAGATAAAAACATTAAGCTCGCTACATATGCTTCAAGGTGCATTGAAAACGAAATTTTAATGTATCTGAGAAAGGTTAATCATCAGAAGCTTGATATTTCTCTTGATGAGCCACTCAACGTTGATTGGGATGGAAACGAGCTTCTTTTATCGGATGTTCTGGGTAGTGATGGCCTTGAAATCAATGATAATGTGGAAATGGAAGATGAAAAGCGGATTCTTTATGAATGTATGGCGGATTTATCTAAAAGAGAAAGGCTTATTATGAATATGCGTTTCGGAATGTGTGGTGAAAAGGAAAAAACACAAAAAGAAGTGGCAGATGAATTAGGCATCTCCCAAAGCTACATATCGCGACTTGAAAAAAGGATAATTTTAAAATTAAAAAAAGATATTGAAAAACAGACTATGGAAAAATAAAAAAATATTTGAAATTTGGAAGAATTTGTACTAATATGAATATAATGGAAATATTTAATTTTCGTTAGAGGGGTATTCACTATGAATAGAGCGCAAATTGTTTTCAAAGCAATAGACGGTATTTGCTATCCGACACAAAATATGATGAAGTTTCCGGATGTTGTGTGTGAAAAGGATATTTCATATGATATAGCTGAGCTTACCAAAGGCGACCTTTACTATAGAAAGGATATAGTGAGCGACGGTAAAAAGCATCCGCTTATTTTATATTTTCACGGCGGTGGCTTTATAATGGGCGATAAAAAATGTCGTGTAAGTATCAGCGAATTTTATGCAAGCCAAGGCTATTTTGTTTTTTGCGTAAATTATCGTATGCCACCCGAGGTGTTTTTCCCTGAGTATGCATATGATTGTGTAAATGCAGCAAACCACATAAAAGTGTTAGCTCAGAAGCATAATATTGATTTAGATAACCTTGTTATAACAGGGGATAGCTCAGGCGGTTACACCGCTGCATATATAGAGGCTCTTTCTTGTAATCCTTGGTTGGTTGAAAAGTTAGGCTGCCCTGTGCTTCAGGTGAGCTTTAAGGGTGCAATGCTTATGTGCGGCATATATGACCTGGATGTTCTACTTAAAGGTACAACTCTTTTAGGAGTTATACCAAAAACCGCACAGCTTCTTGTTGGCGATTTCCCACTAAAAAAAGATTTATCAAATTTCAATGAATATGAGTATATAGACTACTTATCACCGGCTTCTTTCGTCAATGAGAAATGGTGCAGTACGTTTATGTGTTGGGCGAACGATGATATAGTTTGCCAGAATCAAGGCGAGCCTATGGCAGAAAAAATCAAAGTCGTTGCTCCATACTTTGATATGTATGATGTAGATGGTTTTATAAATAACCATTGCTTCCACCTTGAATTTAGTCATAATAAACTTGCTATGGAGTGTATGCAGAAATCTGTAGAGTTTTTAAAGCATATATTTGAGGAAGAAACAGTAATTGCTTAATAGATAAAAAATAATGTCTGCGAAACTGATTGTCAGTATCGCAGACATTTTATTTTGTAATATTTTATCTGATGTTACCTGTATTTGTTTTAAGTGTAACGTCGTGTGCGCCACCTTCAACAATACTTGTTGCACTAACAAGTGTAAGCTTTGCATCTCTCTGCAAATCAGGGATAGTAAGTACACCGCAGTTGCACATTGTAGATTTGACCTTGTAAAGGCTCTTTGTAACGTTGTCGTGGAGAGAACCGGCATATGTTACGTATGAGTCAACACCTTCCTCGAAGCTGAGCTTTGACTGACCGCCAAGGTCGTATCTCTGCCAGTTACGAGCTCTGTTGGAGCCTTCGCCCCAATATTCTTTAACGTATGTGCCGTTAATATTAAGCTTTGGAGTTGGGCTTTCGTCAAAGCGAGCGAAGTATCTGCCAAGCATCATAAAGTCTGCACCCATAGCAAGGGCAAGTGTCATGTGGTAGTCGTGAACAATACCACCGTCAGAGCAAATAGGAACATAAACGCCTGTTTCCTCAAAGTATTCATCACGAGCAGCTGCAACCTCAATAAGAGCAGTAGCCTGACCGCGGCCGATACCCTTTGTTTCGCGAGTGATACAGATTGAACCGCCACCGATACCAACTTTAATAAAGTCTGCGCCTGCTTCTGCAAGGAAACGGAAACCGTCGCGGTCAACAACGTTACCTGCACCAATTTTAACTGAATCACCGTATTTTTCACGAACGAAAGCTATTGTACGCTTCTGCCATTCCGTATAACCCTCAGAAGAGTCAATACAAAGCACGTCTGCGCCTGCTTCAACAAGTGCAGGGATTCTTTCTTCGTAGTCTCTTGTGTTGATACCTGCGCCAACCATATATCTCTTCTGGCTGTCGAGGATTTCTTGTGGGTTTTCTTTGTGCTGAGAGTAGTCCTTACGGAAAACGAAGTAAAGGAGATTACCCTTATCATCTATAATAGGGAGAGAGTTGAGCTTGTGCTCCCAAATAATATCGTTTGCTTCTTTAAGAGAAGTAGATGCAGGAGCAGTAACAAGCTTTTCGAGAGGAGTCATGAACTCTGTTACTTTCATATCAAGTGGCATACGGCTAATGCGGTAGTCTCTTGATGTAACAACACCTAAAAGCTTGCCTGTTGCTGTGCCATTGTCTGTAACAGCCATTGTAGAATGACCCAATCTGTCGTAAAGATTAACAACATCGCCTAATGTGTTTTCTGGACAAAGGTTTGAGTCTGAAATAACAAAGCCTGCTTTGTAGTTTTTAACTCTTGCAACCATTGCAGCTTCGTCTTCAATAGACTGTGAGCCGTAAATGAAAGACATACCGCCCTCTTTAGCAAGCGCAATAGCAAGTGTATCGTTAGAAACAGACTGCATAATTGCAGATATCATAGGAATGTTAAGAGTGATAGGAGCTTCTTCCTCGCCCTTTCTGTACTTGCAGAGTGGTGTGCTAAGGTCAACATTGTTTGGAATACAATCTGGACCTGTGTAGCCAGGAATAAGCAAATACTCGCTGAATGTTCTTGAAGGTTCTTTACAGTAATGAGCCATCTTTATCTCTCCTTTTGTGCAATAATATTACCTTATATTTTACTTTTTTCTCTTTGTATTGTCAACTATGAAATATAACGATTTCAAGGGTAATTTTTAGCATTAAATTATTGTAAAATGCCATATTCTATGATAGAATCAGTAAATAATCATAATTAGTTATTTTATGGTTAATTTTTGTTGACGGGGTGTATCTATGGCGCATTTTGAAATTGATTTTCACGATAAAAATAGTGAAAGATATATGCTCAGCGGTAGAATTAATCAGATTCTCCGAGATTTAGAGGAAAAGTTTATTGTTGCGGACAGTATCGGAACAGGAGATTTCCTTTTCCGTGATGGTCAGTATAGTATAGATGAAATTAACGAGGGCGAGTGGGCTCCTTTTAAAGCGGGCGAGGATTTCTGGGGTTATCACGAATGCTACTGCTGGTTTAAGCAGACTATTAAGATTCCAGAAGAGTTCAAGGGTCAGCATGTCGTTTACAAGCTTGTGCCTTATGAGCGCAGCTGGAATGAGGTTAACCCACAGTTTATTATCTTTGCAAACGGTAAGATTGTGCAAGGTGGAGATAGTAACCATCAGTATGCAACGCTTACAGAGTGTGCTGAAGGTGGGGAAGAATTTGAGATAGCAATCAATGCTTATTCTGACCCTCACGAGTGGAGAGGTAAGATTCAACTTTCTGCTCAGCTCCAGGTTATTGATGATATTGCGATGTCTGTTTACTTTGATATTCTTACACCTCTTAAGGTTGCAAAATATCAGGGTGAGGACAGCGACGCACGTGTGAATATTATCAAGGCTCTTAACGAGGCTTGCAATATTCTTGATATTGATACAAATGACAGAGCGGTTTTTCACGCTTCCGCAGAAGAAGTAAGCAAGTATCTTGATGATAATCTCTATGGTAAGTTTGAAGAAGCTACTTGTTGGAGCATAGGCCATACTCATATTGACGTTGCATGGTTATGGCGTCTTCGTCAGAGCCGCGACAAGGCTTGCCGTTCATTCTCAACAGTATTAAAGCTTATGGAAGAGTTCCCTGAGTACAAGTTTATGTCTTCTCAGGCTCAGCTTTATGATTATGTAAAGCAGGATTATCCTGAAGTGTTTGAAAAAATCAAAGAGAGAGTAAAAGAAGGCAGATGGGAAGCAGAAGGCTCAATGTGGGTTGAGGCAGATACTAACGTTGCTTCAGGTGAAGCTCTTGTAAGGCAGTTTATGGTCGGTAAGCGCTTTTTCCGTGATGAGTTTGGTGTAGATAATAAAATTATGTGGCTTCCCGATGTTTTCGGATATTCCGCTGCTATTCCTCAGCTTATTAAAAAGTGCGGAATGGAATATTTTATGACAACTAAAATCAGTTGGAATGAATACAATAAATTTCCTTACGATACATTTATGTGGCGCGGTATTGACGGTACAGAGGTTCTTTCTCATTTCCCGCCAAGCTGCCACGCTACAGTAGATGAGCGCAAAAACTGGCAGACAACATATAATAGTAAATTAAGACCACTTTATGTTATTGGTGGTTATAAGCGCTATTCACAGAAGGATTTAGGTAAAGACTTCCTTATGAGCTACGGCTTTGGTGATGGCGGCGGTGGCCCGACAGTTGAGATGCTTCAGTACGGAAAACGTATGGCAAAAGGTATTCAGGGTTGCCCTGTTGTAAAGCAAAGCTCGTCTCTTGATTTCTTCCGTCATCTTGATAGTCAGGTTTCAGGCAATAAACGCCTTCCAACATGGTGCGGTGAATTGTACCTTGAATTCCATAGAGGTACTCTTACAAGCCAGGCAAGAAACAAGAAGTATAACCGTAAGAGCGAATGTCTCTACCACGATGTTGAAACAATTGCTGCTATTGCAAATAAAGAAGTTGGTTTTACATATCCAAAGGAAAGACTTCTTGAAAACTGGAAGCTTATTCTTCTTAATCAGTTCCACGATATTCTTCCCGGCTCATCAATCAAGGAGGTTTATGAGGATAGTAAGGAGGATTACGAGAAGGTGCTTGAAGCAGGTTGCGAAATGGCAGGGGATGCACAAGCATCATTGGTGGCTGAGATGCAGCTTGATGAAGATAGCATTGTTATCTTCAACACTACAGGCTTCGACAGATTTGATGTAGTTGTTTCTGATATTCCTTGCGATGAGGAATTTGCTCTCTATGATACCGCAGGAAGAGAAATTCCATATCAGAAAACTTACGACGGACGCATTGTTTTCGTAACAGGTGTTCCATCAAAGGGCTATACAACAGTAACCGTTAAAAAGTGTGCACCAACTGAATACTTTAATGTTGTTGCAACAGAAAATAAAGCATCAACACCGTACTTTGACATTGAATTCAACTCCGAGTACAACATTTCAAAGCTTATCCATAAACAAACAGGCAGAAGCATTGCTCCTGATGGCGAATTAGTTGGTAAGGTAATAGCTTATCAGGACAGACCTCATAATCACGAGGCATGGGATATTAAGTGCTACTTCGACGAAAAGAGCTGGGATCTTGATTTCAAGAAAGCAGAGCTTGTTGAACTTGGTGCAGTAAGAGCAGTTTATAAGGTTGAAAGAACATTCCGTAATTCAACATTTACAGAATTCTATTGCATCTATAATGACCTTGAAAGAATTGACGTTGATTATGAAGCTGATTGGCATGAAGACCATGTTGTTCTTAAGGCAGATTATCCTGTAGACGTTAACGCTACTAAAGCAACATTTGATATTCAGTTCGGTAACGTTGAACGCTCAACAACTACAAACACAACCTGGGAATTTGCTCAGTTTGAAGAGTCAATGCACAAGTGGGCTGACCTTTCAGATAACAGCTTTGGTCTTTCAATTATCAACGATTGTAAATATGGTTGTGATATTAAAAATGGCCATATAAGACCTACTCTTTTCCGTTGCGCTACAAGACCAAATACTGTTCAGGACAGAGAATTCCATTCCTTTACCTTCTCAATTTATCCTCATGAAAACAGCGTTGATAATTCTGACGTTTACAGAGAAGCATACAACGTAAACTTCCCGCTTTATGCAATTCCTGTTGAAGCTCAGGAGGGTACTAAGGATAGTGAATATTCACTTGTTTCTTCAAGTGAAGACAATGTAATTATTGAAACAGTTAAGGTTGCTGAGGACAGCGATGCACTTATTGTACGTGCATACGAATCATGGAACAGAAAAACTTCTGTAATGTTCACTTTCTGTGATGAAATTGAAAGCATTACTGAGTGTAACCTTCTTGAAGAAGAGGATGTTGCTATCGATTTCTCAAGTAGCAGTTTCAATACTATTTTCAAGCCATTTGAAATAAAAACATTTAAAATTAAATTTAAAAAATAAGGTAGAAATATGAACAACACATTTTTTGCAATGGTTTCAAGAATGAAATACATTGACCGTTGGGCATTAATGAGAAATACCGAAAAAGAAAGCCTTGACAGCCATTCAAAAGAGGTGGCTGTCATAGCTCACGCTTTGGCTATTATAGGTAACAAGCGCTTCGGTAAAAACTATAATGCAGACAGAGCCGCAGTTTTAGGTCTCTATCACGATGCCCACGAAATTATAACAGGGGATATGCCCACACCTGTAAAGTATGATAATGAAGAGCTTACAAATGCTTTTAAAGCGGTTGAAAATGCTGCAAACGAAAAGCTAGTTTCAAAGCTTCCTGAAGATTTACAGGATGTTTTTAATTGCCTTTTAACAGGTGACGAGGATAAAGAACTCAAGCCCCTTATTAAAGCGGCAGATAAGCTCAGCGCACTTATAAAATGTATTGATGAGCGTAAAGCAGGTAACACAGAATTCAGCGAGGCAGAAGCGGCAACTAGAAAAAGAATTCTTGAAGCCAATGTGCCTGAGGCAGATGTATTCTTAGACGAATTTATACCTGCATATGAATTAACTCTTGATATGTTATAAAAAACACCGCACTATCGGTAAGATAGTGCGGTAATTTTTATATAAAATTTATCCCATCAAGAAATTCCAAATGCTCTTGAAGAATGTTGAAATGAGCTTCATTACATTAAAGAAACTTGTTTGCTGAACTGCATCCTTCATTGCTTCTTCAAGCTCGGTGCCTTCTCTGTGAACGCTTGTAAATGTCTGATTAACAGTATCGTTCTGCATAAATTGCGGGTATTTTTCCATGTCATGAACAGTAAGTTGTTCCTTGCTTTCATAAAGTACACGATAAAATTCATCGTGGCCGTCGTGGCAGGTAGAGTGAAGCATGTCTTTAATGAACCATGTCTGCTCAGGTAGAGCGCAGGTAGAAGCGTCAATCATTCTGTCAGGTGAAATGTAGTTATATTCACTTGCTACAGCTTGCTTATAGTCCTTTGGAAGCTCTTCGCCTAAATATGCACAAGTAGCACCAACTGAAGCATATGTTGTATCAACTGTTCCGTCGGATGTGTTTTTGTATGCTTCAACGAGAGGAGTTCTCTGCATATTGTAGCCTGCAACAATATAAATATTTGTGCCGTTAGCCTGAGCATCCTTTAAAAGCTCACCTGCTTTTGACTGTACCTCGTAATGGTAATAGTCCAGTCTGTCTAAAAGAACAGCGTGGGTGTTTTCGTCAAGCTTCATGAAAGTCTTTGCGCTTTCATAATATTCATCAGGAACAAAGCTCCATATACCCGGCATTGTAGCAAAAATCGGAATAAGAGCCTCGTCAAAAACTCTGTCTTTAAGGTTTTCAACAATAACGTCTGCTATATCAACGAGGCCTGCCCATACGCCTGCAGAATCAAGCATATCAATAATAGTAATAAGAATACCTGCTAAAACATCACTATCCATTGAAGGAAGAGCGCCTGAGGCGTAGCGAACGAGGGCATCCTTATCTATATGAAGTTTACCGTTATATAATTCACCTGCAACGGCTGTACCCTGAAGAGGACAGTTTTGAAGAATTATCATTTCAATTCCGTCTGAACCGTAAAGGTTAAGGTAAGCAAGAGTTGTAACGCCACCCATTGAGGATGCTCTCATTCTTACTGTATCGTGTCCTGTGATTTCCTTTACTTCGTCGATGAAAATCTTCAGCTTCTTTGCGTTTTCGATTGGGTCCTCACGGAAATCGTAGCCGAAATAGTAGCTGTGGTCAATTCCGTGGTCTGCATTTTCAGGGTGGAATTCTTCAGATGTAACATTGGGCTGTGAGTTGCCTTCAGCATCCATTGCCAGCATACCAAAGGAAGCATTAACGCAGTCAAGAAGAACATCACCAAAAGCATCGTAATCTCCGTGGAGAATTAAATCTCCTGCCGCAGGAACAAGGGGAGCAAAGTCGCTTAAAATATCTTCTGTTTTTGGTCTGAAAAGTTGTTTTTCATTTTCTGTACCTGCATCAAGGAAAACGTATCCGCTACCGAGAGCCGCTACATAAATTATAGGTGAATCTCCGCAATCGCATTTTTTATCAACTGCAAAGCAAGGGAGAATACCCACGCACAGAATAACAATTGCTAAAAGTGATGAAAGAATTTTTTTCATATTAACACTCTCACTTTAATGTAATTTATTAACAATATATTAACACAATATTTCTTGTCTTTAAAGTGTGCAATACTTACAAATTTAGAAACCTCTTTTTGACAAAACAAAGATACTTCAATGTTGAGAAACCAAGAAAAATATGGTAATATAAAGTATATTTATGTGGAGGCGCAATATGTCTTATTCTTCATTCGCAAATGTTTACGATGCTTTAACGCTTAATGTGGATTATAAAAAGCGTGCAGAGTATGTTGCAAGCATACTCAGGGATTTTAATATTAACGATGGTCTGCTTTTGGACCTTGCTTGCGGTACGGGGTCCTTGTCTGTTGAGTTTTCAAAAATGGGCTACGAAGTTATTGCAACAGATGCCTCACCCGAAATGCTTATGGAAGCGCAGAATAAAGCCTGCGAAGAAGAACAAAACGTAATGTTCCTTTGCCAGAAAATGCAGGAAACAGACCTTTACGGCACGGTAAGAGCGATTGTTTGCTCTCTTGACAGTATAAACCACCTTTCAGATGTTGAAGAATTACGCAAGACCTTTTCTGCTCTTAAGAATTTTATAGACGATGGCGGAATAATGGTTTTTGATGTTAATACACTTTATAAGCATCAGAAGGTTTTAGCGGATAACACGTTTATTTATGACGAAAAAAATGTGTATTGTGTTTGGCAGAACAGATTACTAAAGGATAATAAAACAGTAAATATTAACCTTGATTTCTTTGTGAAAAACGGCGCTGTATATCAACGTTTTAACGAGAATTTCTGCGAAATTGCTTTCAGCGATGATGAGATAACCTCTGCAGTAGAGGATAATGGCTTTAAGGTAGTGAAGCGTTACAGAGATTTAAGCTGTGGCGGACCAAAGGAAGATACCGAGAGAGTTTATTATGTGGTAAGGAGAGAATATTGATGGAAGACTTAATGTATCTTAAAAGTGGTACAGATATAAGAGGCACCGCTATAGAAAAAGACGGGAAAGGCGTTGATTTAACAAATGAACGCCTTGAAAGCATTGTTAATTCTCTTGTAGTTTTCCTTAAAAATAAACTTAATAAGGAAGAATTAACTGTTGCTGTCGGTTACGATTCACGTGTATCATCACCTCGTATTTTTGATGTAGTTACAAAAACTCTACTTAGCCTAGGTGTTAATACATATGATTGCGGTCTCGCCTCAACACCATCTATGTTTATGTCAATAATAAACTTCGATTTGGATGCTTCAATTGAAATTACCGCAAGCCATTTGCCAATGGAAATGAACGGACTTAAATTCTTTACTCGTCAGGGCGGTTTCTCAGGCGGAGATATAAAAGAAATTTTAGAATATGCTCAGAACAACTCATACGTGGCTGAAGATGTTTCAGCTAAAACTGAAAAGCTTAGCAGTATGGATAAATATTGCGAAAATCTTTGTAATATGATAAAGGAAGGCGTAAACGCTAAAAACTACGATAAACCTTTAGAAAACCTTAAAATAGTAGTGGATGCAGGTAATGGGGTAGGTGCATTTTATGCAGAAAAGGTGCTTAAGGTTTTAGGTGCAGATACTGAGGGTAGTTGTTTTTTAGAGCCTGACGGCACATTCCCTAACCATATTCCGAATCCTGAAAATAAACAGGCTATGGAGTCAATTTGTGAGGCGGTAAAAGAATCAGGTGCAGATCTTGGGGTTATATTTGATACCGATTGCGACAGAGCCGCCTGTGTAGATAAAAGTGCAAACGAAATCAACAGAAATAAGCTTGTAGCGTTAGCGTCATATATCGCTTTGAAAAATTCAAATGGTGGCGTTATTGTTACCGACTCTGTAACATCAGATGGACTTAACGAATTTATTGAAAAAGACCTTGGTGGCGAGCATCACCGCTTCAAAAGAGGCTACAAGAATGTTATAGATGAGGCCATCCGCCTTGAAAGTGAGGAAAATAAAAAGGCACCTCTTGCTATAGAGACCTCAGGTCATGCGGCATTTTCGGAGAATTACTACCTTGATGATGGTGCATATCTTATTACAAAAATAATTATTGAAGCCGCACGTCTTGCAAAAGAGGGTAAAACAATTGAAAACGTAATCGGAAACCTGAAGACACCTGTTGAAGAAAAGGAAATTCGTTTTAAAATTCTTCTCGATGATTTCAGAGATTATGGTACATCAGTTATAAATGACCTTAAAGCTCTTGCAGAAAAAACTGATTTTACAACAATCGCACCATCAAATTATGAGGGTATCCGCTTTAATTTTAATAAAGAAAACGGCAATGGCTGGCTTCTTCTGAGAATGAGTGTTCACGAACCGCTTTTGGTTCTTAATTGCGAAAGCAACGAACAGGGCGGAGTGGAAAAAATGCTCGTTTTCTTCAAGGCTTTCATAACCAAATATGATAAATTAGATTTATCAAAAATGTAAAAACAAAGGGAAGATTCCAAATGAATCTTCCCTTAACTTTATGTTTTGTGTTTCTCGCTTTGCGCTTTATTATACATCTTTAAATTCAACTTCAGTATATCCGTCATCATCTTTCCCTTCAATTTTAAGGGTGATGGTGTCTTTTGTTTTTATAACCACAATAACGCCTACAATAATCAGCGCAACACCTAATATAGATGTAACAGCCTCCGCGAAAGCAAAAGGTGAGCCAATTATACCAATACCGATAACAGCAGTAACTACTGCGGTTATTTTTGAAAATAAACTACGTGCTTTGAAAAATGATGTTATTCCGTAAACCAGTATACCAATACCAATAAGCATAGGTATGATTGAAAGTAATCTTCTTGGATGGGAAATAAGAATAAATGCTCCTATAAG
>JAEIGA010002071.1_pt1 | contig 31989 bp, 30 predicted proteins | sample 9270691 | NCBI WGS metagenome assembly JAEIGA01 (sample SAMN17057246, study PRJNA624740) | gut metagenome | biome: biome; isolation source: fecal sample | host: Bos grunniens | place: China: Xizang | collected 2019 | reverse complement strand
TTTTGTATAAAGAGCCGGTCTTTGAAATTCGTATGCTTTATCCCCCGAACTTTGGTGTGTATTTTTTCTCTTCGTCTGTTTTTTTACCGTCAGCGATTTCGTTTTTCTTGTTGTCTTTAAAAACAAATTTTGTAAGCAAGAAAACGGCGACGGTAATCACGGCGTAAATGATAGTGAAAATAACTACTGCGGCGAATACAAATGAAGATGTGATTCCAGAGCTGTTTATTATGATAAACACTATGAGAAAAGCTATAAAAAGCGCTGCATAATGAATAATATAGCAGACTGCTTTCGGTACCTTAGGAATCATAAACAGGAATTCAGCGCCGCTGATAATGGCGCTAAATAGGAGAATAACCAAAAAGCGTGACAGACTTAATTTTGGCTCCTGAACTCCTGTGATATATCCAAAAATGAAGAAAGCCACGGTTATGGCCGCAGAATATACGAATGAGTGATATAAAAGCTTGGTAATTTTGTTTTCCATAAGTTTAACCTCTTTTTTATTCACCGATATGATAACATATTATGAAGTAATTTTCAAGTAGAATTTTTTATATGCATAAATTTATGCATAAAATTCACTTTGATGCTCTTTTCGTATTGACTTTTATGAAAGTTACGGTTATAATAAATATATAAAATTATGTATTTTAGGGGTGTGACTATGAACCGTAAAGAAGCGAGGGAGAATGCGTTTATTCTTTTATTCGAATCCGAATGCCGTGAGGACGAAACTGCCCTCGAAATTTTCGAATATGCTACGAATGAATGTAACATGGAGTGTGACGATTACGTAAAAGACGTATTTTTTGGCGTAAATGAGCGCCGCAAGGAAATAGACGAATTACTTGAGCCTAACTACGTCGGTTGGAAGAAAAACAGAATTTCTCCCGCGTCGAGAGCAATTCTTGCCCTGTCCGCTTACGAAATGCTTGGCAGAAGCGATATTCCTGCTAAAGTTTCCATAAACGAGGCGATAGAGCTTTCAAAAAAATATGACGACGAAAAATCATACGTATTTGTAAACGGCGTTCTTAATGCAGTAAGAGAAACGCTGAAGCTCAGTTGATATGATATTTGCCGGAATAGATACGAGCAATTACACCACATCGGTTGCTTTAATTGACGACGGTGAAAATTTGCTCGCCAATATCAAAATTCCACTACCCGTTGCAAAAGGGGAGAGAGGATTGCGGCAGTCGGAGGCGGTTTTTGCTCATGTTAAGAATCTACCCGTTGCTATGGGATACGTATCTGAAGTGCTGGGTGGAAGAAAGATTGACGCTGTCGGTGTCAGCGAAAAGCCGAGAAACCTCGAAGGCTCTTATATGCCTTGCTTTCTTTCGGGCGTCGTAGCGGCTCAGTCTTTGGCTGCCCTTGGCGCAGTACCGATTTTTAGATTTTCTCACCAATGCGGTCATATTATGGCGGCAGTATATTCATCGGGAGCGTTTGAGCTTCTTGACGGTGAGTTTGCGGCTTTTCACGTTTCAGGCGGAACGACGGAGTTACTTAGGGTTTCATACCTTGAAGGCGTTGGATTTTCGGCAGACCTTGTCGGAGGCACACGTGATTTGAACGCTGGGCAGGTAATAGACAGAGTCGGCGTTGCTATGGGAATGTCTTTTCCATGCGGAGCTGAAATGGAAAAAGCAGCGCTTGAATATACCGGTAAAATTCCAAAAAAGAAGGTTTCCTTCTGTGGCATGGAGGTAAATCTTTCAGGACTTGAAAATATGGCTCTAAAGCTTTATTCGGAAACCGGGGATAAGGGGCTTACGTCAGCCTTTGTCCTTGATTATATTGGAGGCGCTATCGAAAAAATGAGTGAGGAGTACGAGGGCAATTTTGGAAAAAGCAGGTTCGTTTACGCCGGCGGTGTGATGAGCAACTCAATAATTAAAGCAAGGTTAGCAAAGCGGTTTGACGCTTTTTTTGCAGAGCCTGCGATGTCCTCTGACAATGCAGTCGGAATTGCTTATCTCACGAAAAGAGCGTATTTTTCAGAATAAATAAGAGGATATAAATGGATATTTCAATATTCAGAGAAAGAAGAGCGCAGTCCGAACTTACCGTCAGCGAGCTTAATTCGTATATAAAGCGGCTTTTTGATTCAGATAGAACATTAAGCGCCCTTTCAGTTAAGGGGGAAATTTCCAATTTCACAGCTCACAAAAGCGGACATTTGTATTTTTCTCTTAAAGATGGTGGCGGTCAGATTAAGGCTATTATGTTTCGCTCAGCGGCAGCTTCGCTTAAATTTATCCCCGAGGACGGTATGAAGGTTATTGTTAGGTGCAGTGTCGGGGTATATGAGGTTGGGGGAGTGTATCAGCTCTATGTTACCTCAATGCAACCGGATGGCATCGGAGCATTATATCTTGCTTACGAGCAGCTGAAGGCTCGTCTTGAGTCGGAAGGGCTTTTTGCTGAGGAGGTTAAACGGCTCATTCCGCGTTATCCTACAAAAATTGGTGTTATTACCTCTCCTACAGGAGCAGCTATCAGGGATATCATTAACGTTTTGGGAAGAAGATTTCCTCTGGCAACCGTATATCTTTATCCATCGTTGGTTCAAGGCGAAGGGGCAGAGGATAATCTTATAAAAGCTCTTGACTATTTTGATAAAAGTTCGCTTGTTGACCTTGTAATTATAGGTAGAGGCGGAGGTTCTATTGAGGATTTGTGGGCGTTTAACGGTGAGAAACTTGCCAGAAGAATTTATACGGCGCAGGTTCCCATCATTTCTGCTGTAGGTCACGAAACCGATTTCACTATCTGTGATTTCGTAGCTGACTTAAGAGCTCCTACGCCCTCGGCTGCGGCTGAGCTCGCCGTACCCGATTACAAAGATTTGCTTATAAATCTTGATAATCTCTCAAACAGATGCAAAAATTCTCTTATAAGGCTTACAGAGCGGCTTGAAGAGCGTTTTTTTGCGCTTAAAAAAAGCAAAATATTAGAAAATCCGGAGCAGATTTTTTCCAAGAAAGAGGAAAAAATCTCTAATCTATACAAGGAGCTGCTAACTTCTTTTGAGAAAAAAATCCAACGGGAAGAAACGAAGCTTGTGCTTCTGTCAGGTAAGGCAAATGCCCTAAGTCCACTTTCTGTTATCGGCAGAGGTTATTCGGTAGCCCAAAGCGGTGGTGCGGTAGTAAAAAGTGTTGAGTCTGTTCGTGTTGGAGAAAAAATTGATATAAGAGTTTCCGACGGCATAATTGAGGCGTCGGTAGAGAATAAGAGGAATTTTTAAATATGGCTAAACGGGAAAATATAAAGCTTGAAGAGGCAATAGAACGCCTTGAAAATACAGTTTCAGCCCTTGAAGGCGGCGCCTTATCACTTGATGAAGCTCTGCTTAAGTTTGAAGAAGCGGTTGGGCTTATTAAACTTTGCTCGGAGAAAATTGAAGGTGCGAAGCAAAAGGTCAGAATTCTGACCTGCGACTCAGACGGAACCGTCAGCGATGCGCCCTTTGTTGGTAGTGATGAGGCTTGACTTGTATCTTGTAATGCATGGAATGGTTACAAGCCGCACCGAAGCAAAAAACTTTATTACCGAAGGTGCAGTAACAGTCAATTCCAAGGTCGTGAAAAAACCTGCTTTTGATGTTCCTGAGGAGGGCGCATCGGTTGCAGTTGATACATCGTCAAAAAGGTTCGCAAGTCGTGGGGGCTTGAAGCTTGAAGCGGCTCTTGAGAAGTTCGGTGTGTCGGTAGAAGGGCGTTATGCAATAGATATTGGTGCTTCGTCGGGAGGCTTTACCGACTGTTTGCTGAAAAGGGGCGCAAAACACGTAATAGCGGTAGATTCCGGGCATAGTCAGCTTGTGAAATGTTTATCTTCTGACGAAAGAGTTACGTCGCTTGAAAACTATAACGCCAGATATCTCTCCTCTGAGGATTTGGAGTACGCACCCGATATAGCAGTGATGGATGTGTCCTTTATTTCTGCTACTTATATAATCCCTAAAGTATATTCGGTTTTAGCTGCTGGTGGAGATTTTATATGCTTGATAAAGCCACAGTTTGAGGTAGGTCGCAGTAATATTGGAAAAAACGGTGTTGTTACTGACGAAAAATGCAGAAAAATGGCTGTTGAAAAGGTGATTTTCTCAGCTGAGAGCGTTGGTTTTTCTTTCGTTTCTCATATAAAGTCACCTATATTAGGCGGTGACGGCAACGTTGAATATCTCGCTCATTTTAAAAAATAAAGTTAATTTATTTGCTGAAATTGACGATCTTATTAAAAAACATGTCGAACTGTACAACATTTCTTTATTCATTAAGAAAGGTTTTTGGTTATGAAAAAAATTGCTATTATTCCAAATCCTAAAAAAGACGTGGATTTTTCGGTTACTGAAAGGGTAGTCAAAAGACTTATATCCTTAGGCGCTGAGGTTTATTTAGAAAAAACGGTTGCTTTATCGGATATTACCGGTTGCCATATTTACAAGGATTTGCCCTGCGAGGCAGAGTTAATTATTGTCATCGGCGGCGATGGCTCAATTCTCGATTCTTCCGTTGTAGCCATAGAGCTTGGAATTCCTATAATTGGTATAAACCTCGGCAAGGTCGGATTTTTAAGTGAGCTTGAGCCTGATAATCTCGATATGCTCGAAAAAATAACTTCCGGCGAATACGATATAGAGGAAAAAATGCTTCTTATCACTGAAAAAATCGGGCATGAGGGAAAGGTTACTGCGACAAGACTTGCGGTTAACGACGTGGTTATTTCCCATTCTGAGTTTCTCGGGATTTCCGAGTTCACAGTAGAAGGCGTAGGGGGAGGCGTCAGATACAGGGCGGACGGCGTTGTTATAGCAACACCCGCAGGCTCGACAGCATATTCGCTTTCGGCTGGAGGTCCGATTGTATCTCATAATCTTGATTCACTGCTTGTAACTCCCGTTTGCCCTCATTCGTTCTTTGACCGATCAATTTTATTCTCACCCGAAGAGAAAATCAAAATAAAAAACACAGGCTCAGAGGTTTTGAACATAAGTATTGACGGGCGCCGATTTGATGCTATTCTTCCGGGGGAAGAATGTAATATAGCAAGAGCGGATAAGCGGGTAAAATTCATGACGTTTAAGAAAAACAGTATGTTTTCAACACTCTTTGGCAAAATGAAACTTTTAGAGGATATAAAATGAAAAGTGTAAGACAGAAGAAAATTTTAGAGCTTGTAAATGCTTATGATATCGATACTCAGGAGACTCTGCTGGCAAAGCTTGAGGAGGTGGGAATTTACGCCACTCAGACTACTATCTCAAGAGATATAAATCAGCTGAAGCTTTTAAAAGCAACAAATCCTAAAGGGGGATACAAATACGTATCGCCTTCGTTCAGCTCAGAAGGCGCATCTGCTCCGGTTATGAATTCAGCGCTAAGGGATGCGGTGCTTAAAATTGAAGCTGCAAAAAATATAGTGGTTATAAAAACCTATCCAGGTATGGCAAATGCTCTGGCGGTTTGTGTGGACTCCCTCTATCACAACGAAATCGTAGGCTCTGTTGCGGGCGACGACACTATTCTTTTGGTTATTAAAGACGACGAGGAAGCCAAAAGGATGGAAGAAAAGATTAAGAGCACATTTGCCATAGGCGTATAAACGTTTCAGGAGATATGGAGATATAAAGTATGCTCATTTCTTTGCATATTGAAAATATAGCCGTAATTAAATCGGTGGATATTGATTTTTCCGAGGGCTTTTCTGCGCTGACGGGCGAAACCGGAGCAGGTAAATCGGTTATCCTTGACAGCATAAATCTTTTACTCGGTAAAAAAGCCGATAGAGAGCTTATAAGACACGGTGAGGACAGAGCTTTTGTCAGCGGAATGTTTTCCTGCTTTTCGGAAAACTCGGTTAAACTGTTTTCTGAAAACGGAGTATATCCCGACGAAGAAGGTAATATATTTATTCAAAGAACCGTTTTCTCGGACGGTCGCTCACAAATCAGGATAAATGGGCGTCAAGTGAGCCTTTCGGTTCTTAAAGAGATTTCGCCCGCTATTATCACAATTCACGGTCAGAGTGATACTAATGCTCTCGTTGAGGATAGGAATCACATTGTAATACTTGATAAGGCCGCCTCCCTTGATGAGCTGCTTGAAATTTACTATCCCTTGTATGCCGAATATGAAAAAATACGAGGAGAAATTAAAGAGATTTCCGAAAAGGAAAGCGAAAGAGCCAGGCTTATTGAGGTTCTTGAATATCAGCTTAACGATATCGACGCATTAAATCTTCACGAGGGAGAAGAAGAGGAGCTTGTCGATAAGAAGGTAAAAATCAAAAACAGTGAAAAAATAATCAAACAGGCAGGATTTGTTTTCAAGGCGCTTAAGGGCAGTGAGAAGGGGAGCGTTTCTTACCTTCTTGATAGGTGCGTCACAGCGCTTTCGTCCCTTTCCGACGTTATACCGGATTTTGAAGGGTATTCGGAAAGGCTACGTGATTTCCTTTATCAGGCAGACGATATAGCTGAAGAGGTTTATGCGGTAGTCGAGGATGTCGATTCCGACCCCACAGAAAAGCTCAATGAAATTGAGTCACGCCTTGATAAAATATCTAAGCTTAAGAGAAAATACGGGCTTACAGTATCAGATATTCTTAATTTCAGACGTGATGCGGCAGAGGAACTTGAAAAATTAAAGAATGCGGACAGTTTACTTGAAGAGCTTAACAAAAAGCTTGAAGGCGCCTATTTTAAAGCATCTGAAATAGCAGATAAAATACACGAAACAAGAGTATCGTACGCAAAAAAGCTTGAAGAAGAGGTAAAAGAAACCTTAGAGTTTCTCGATATGCCAAAGGTAGTTTTCTTCACATCAATCAAAGTGAATACCGATGGTGAACGGAAGGCCTTATCCAAAAACGGATATGACAGCGTTGTCTTTTATATAAGCGCAAACCGAGGAATAGAGGCGCAGCCTCTGTCGAAAATAGCATCAGGGGGCGAGCTTGCAAGAATTATGCTGGCTCTTAAGTGCGTTATCTCGAGAGAAGAGGGGGCAGAAACCGTCGTCTTTGACGAGATAGATGCCGGAGTTTCAGGAAAAACAGCCAGAAAAATTGGCGTAAAGCTACTCCAGCTCTCTCATGCGGAGCAGATTATATGTGTAACTCACAGTGCGCAAATTGCCTCTTTGGCAGATAGTCATTTTCTCATTAAAAAATCCGACGTTAATAATAAAACCGAAGCATCTGTCAAGGTTTTGGATGAATGTGGCAGAATAGAAGAGCTTTCGAGAATCCTCGGTGGTATAAACGTGACCGATTCTCAAAGAGGCGCTGCCGTTGATATGCTTAAGGAAAGAGAAATTTATAAAAATAACCGTTAAATGGAGTTTTATAAATTTGGGTCCTTGCGAATATTTAGAAAAACATAATATATTATTTCAAAAAAACAAAGATACCTCACGTATCTCGTCAATCAAGGCGGGCGGTGCGGCAAATCTGTTTATTATACCGAAAGATGAAGGAGAGTTAATCCTTGCTGTAAAGATACTTTTGTATTTCGGTATGCGGTTTAAGGTTATCGGAGCTTGTACGAATACCGCATTTTACGACGACGGTTACAGCGGCGCTGTGATTTCCACATCCGGAATTAACGGATGCAGTGTAAATGAAAACAGTATAGAGCTTGGATGCGGCGTAAGCTTTAGCGCAATATCAAAGCTACTTGCACGACGTGACGCTTATATTTCCTCAGAGCTTACCGGAATCCCCGGAAGCATCGGCGGAATGGTCAGGAGTAATGCCGGGGCATATGGCGCCGAGCTTGGTGACTTTTTTAAGTCAGGGCGTTTCCTTGATATTTCTTCCATGAAGGAATTTGAATTAAATTGCAGTGATATGAATTTTGGTTATAGAAAATCCATTCTGCAAAAGGGCGGAGCTATATTGCTCTCGGCAAAATTTGCTCTTTTACATAAAAACAGTCGAGATATTTTCACAGAAATAAATTCATTTGCACTGCTGCGAAGAGAAAAACAACCATCAAATCCTTCACTCGGAAGCTTTTTTAAGCGTTCAGGCTCCTATGCCGTGTCTAAAATGATAGACGAGGCGGGACTTCGAGGGTATAGGATAGGAGATGCTGCAGTGTCGGAAAAGCACGCCGGTTTTATTGTCAATCTCGGCTGTGCCACAGTTGAAGATATAGATAGTGTCGCAAAACACGTTGAGAACGTAATTTATAAGCAATATGACATTAAGATTGAAAGAGAAGTCGAGCTGATAAGATAGGAGGGGAGTTATGTCATTTTCAAACGATTTAAAAGATGAAATTATTAATACTCCTATTAAAAGCTCCTGCTGTCGAAGGGCGTTTTTTAACGGCATACTTTCCGCCAAGGGCAGAATAGTCGAAAATAAAATAGTATGCAGTCAGAGCGGCAGTACGGAGAGTTTTTTCTCGGCACTCGTTCGAGAGTTGTTCGGAAAGGATACTGAAGTTTTACCATCACCGAAGGGAGGGCGATGTAAAAACCTTGCATTCACTGCGCCGTCGGCGGCGAGGTATCTCGAAGATGATATCGGAAGAGGCGCCTTGTTCGTGGAAAAATGCCCATCCTGTTACTCGTCATTTCTTAAGGGAGTGTTTTTTTCTGCAGGGCGCGTATCCGACCCCGAGAAGCAGTTCAGCCTTGAGTTATCCTTTGGAGATAGAAGAGATTTATTCTATGAATTCTTTTCGGCTCGTGGTATGGAGTTCAAGAGAGCTGACAGGGGCGAGGAGAAGCTTTTATATACCAAAAATTCCTCTCAAATCGAAGATTTTTTTGCAATATCCGAGCTTCAATCCGCAACCTTTGCCATAATGAACACAAAAATTAAAAAGACTTTTATCAACGATGCTAACCGCAGACGCAATTTTGATACGGTAAATATATCAAAAGCAGTAAAAGCTGCAGCGGAGCAAGTAAAAATACTTGAGGAGCTTAAATGCCGAGGACTTCTCACATCTTTACCTACCGAGCTTGAGATAACTGCGAGGTTAAGACTTGAAAACCCCGATATGTCGCTTTCGCAGTTGGCTATGCGCGCAGTTCCCGTGATTTCAAAATCCGGGCTTTCTCACAGAATGGACAGGCTTATGAGACTTGCCTTGGAAATTCTTTCGAAATATTGATTTTAAAGAAAGGGATTATGCTATGAGCGGTTTTGTTCACTTGCATCTTCATACCGAATACAGCTTACTTGACGGTGCAGCTATTATCAACAGAATAGCGGACAAGGCTCTGTCCGACGGGCAAAACGCTGTTGCTATCACCGACCACGGTGCAATGTTTGGCGCCGTCGAGTTTTACGATGCCCTTAAAGCTAAGGGGGTCAAGCCTATAATAGGCTGCGAGGTATACGTCGCAGCTCGGTCGAGATTTATGAAGGAGGGACGTGCAGATTCCTCAGGTAACCATCTAATTTTGCTATGTAAGAATGATGTTGGCTACAAAAATCTCTGCGTAATGGTTTCAAAAAGCTACATCGACGGTTTTTATATGAAACCTCGAATTGATATGGACCTTATCCGTGAGCATCACGAAGGGCTTATCGCCTTGTCCGGGTGCGTTGCCGGGAAAATTCCTCAGCTGATACTTGCGGGAAGCATGGCGGAAGCGGAAAAGTATGCTATAGAAATGAAGGACATTTTCGGTGAAGATTTCTACCTTGAAATTCAAAACCACGGAATCGACGAGGAAATGAAGGTTGCCTTCGGAATCAGGCTTATAAGTAAAAAGCTTGGTATACCTATGGTTGCCACAAACGACGTTCACTATATAGACAGAAACGATGCAGAAACCCAGGCAACCCTTCTTTGTATACAAACTAACAGCTGTATTACAGACGGCAGACCAATCGGCTTTGAAAAAAACGAGTTCTATTTCAAAACCGAACGTGAAATGAGAGATTTGTTCTCTGATTTTGATGGAGCAGTAGATAATACCCTGATAATTGCCGAAAAGTGTAATTTTGATTTTGAATATGATAAGCTGCATCTGCCGGATTTTAAATCTGAAAGCGGGAAATCTCATAAGGAAACATTAAGAGAATTTACCTTTATTGGCTTTGAAGAAAAAATTAATGCAGGCAGATTTGATTTTAATAAAAACGAAAAAAAGCTTTATCTTGACAGAATAGAGTATGAGCTTTCAGTTATTGACCGAATGGGATTTAACGCATATTTTCTTATCGTCAGCGACTTTGTTGCTTATGCAAAGAAAAATGATATTCCGGTAGGTCCCGGGCGTGGCTCAGGCGCAGGAAGCCTCGTTGCCTTCTGCATAGGGATTACAGACGTTGACCCTATAGCCTTTGATTTGCTCTTTGAACGTTTCCTAAACCCCGAAAGGGTTTCTATGCCGGACTTTGACATAGATTTTTGCTATAACAGACGAGAAGAGGTTATAGATTACGTTAAGCATAAATACGGTGAGGACAAGGTCGCACAGATAGTAACCTTCGGTACTCTTGCGGCAAGGGCTGCGGTGCGTGATGTCGGACGAGCTCTCGGTATGCCTTACAGCAAGGTTGACGCTGTTGCGAAGCTTATACCCAGAGAGCTTAACGTTACTATCGAATCAGCGCTTAAGACTAAGGAGTTAGCAGAGCTTTATAATACAGACCCAGATGTAAGAAAGCTCCTTAACATAAGCAAGAGTCTTGAAGGAATGCCGAGACACGCATCCACTCATGCTGCGGGTATTGTCATAACCGAGAAGCCTACCTACGAATACGTGCCGCTTTCTTACAGCGGAACAGGAGTTGTGACGCAGTTCACAATGAATACTGCGGCAAAGCTTGGGCTTGTAAAATTCGATTTCCTCGGCTTAAGATATATTACGGTTATTCACGAGGCCGAGCTTGCCATCAGACGAAAAAATCCCGATTTTGATATATCTAAAATTTCCCTTGATGATGAGATAACCTACAAGCTGCTTTGCGACGGCGAAACCGACGGTATATTTCAGCTTGAATCAGGTGGAATGAAGCAAACTCTGTCAAGACTTGCTCCATCGTGCATTGAAGATATAATAGCCGTAATCGCTCTTTACCGTCCCGGACCTATGGAATCCATAGATACTTTCATTGCCCGTAAGCACGGAAAAGAGAGCATTACGTACAGAATTCCGGAGCTTGAGGATATTCTTAACGTAACTTACGGATGCATCGTATATCAGGAGCAGGTTATGCAGATATGCAGAAGACTTGCGGGGTATTCCTATGCGAGAGCGGATATCGTCCGTCGCGCTATGTCCAAGAAAAAGGAAGAGGCTATGCGAGCGGAACGAACGAGCTTTGTTGAGGGATGCGGAAGCCGTGGTATTGACGAGGCGGCGGCCAACGACATTTTTGACGATATGGTTGGATTTGCAAAATATGCATTCAACAAGAGCCACGCCACGGCTTACAGCATAATTTCTTATAGAACAGCATATCTTAAGGCTCATTATCCCAAGGAATATTTTGCAGCTCTTTTTACGAGCGTACTTGATAATTCTTCCAAAGTAAGAGAGTATATAGCGAATGCGCAAAAGATAGGCGTTAAAGTTTTACCGCCTGATATCAATTTAAGTGAATCGGATTTCTCCGTTACAGAAGAGGGAATCAGATTCGGACTTCTGGCTATCAAGAACGTGGGACGCAATTTTACCGAGGCAATAGTTCAAGAAAGAAAGCACGGTAAATTCAGCGCCTTTGACGAATTCGTCAGACGTCTTTCTAATTCTGATATAAATAAAAGAACTCTTGATTCTTTTATAAAATGCGGCGTATTTGACTCGCTCGGAGTTACGAGAAGCTCTCTTCTTGCGGTATACGAAGGTATGCTTGAATCGGAACAGTCAAGGCGTAGAAATAACGTCAGCGGTCAGCTTGATTTGTTTTCTATGGATACCGGCAATTTCTTATCCTCGGCAACCTATGATTATCCCACTCTTCCGGAGTTTTCCTTAAAGGAGTTGCTTATTCTCGAGAAGGAAAACTCGGGAATGTATTTCTCGGGACATATGATAGATAATTATTCGAAGCATCTTGAGGAGCTTCACCCGGATAAAATAAATGAAATTGTTATGGCAACCGAAGGCGATGCTTCCTCTGAAAATTCGAAATACTCAGATGGTGCGCAGGTTAATATTTGCGGAATAATTATAAATAAGCGTACAAAAAATCTCAAGAACGGTGATACAATGGCGTTTATAACCGTAGAAGATCGTTTGGGAGAGATTGAGGTTATCGTATTTGCGAAGCAATATTCAAGGTTTTACAGTGAGATAACGCAGGAGAACGCAGTTATGATTTGTGGAAAGCTGTCGATTGAAGACGGAGATTCTCCTAAAATTTTGCTTTCTACGCTTACACCTCTTATGAGCAACAGTGAGTACGGAGCAAAAATACTGCAAAAAGAGGCCTTACCGCAAACAGACACCGAAGGTCGTATATTCGTAAAGCTGGATAAGTTCAGCGAGGCGGCTATTGCGCCGATATACAGAATGTCAAACCTCTATCCGGGAAGAGCTGTGGTTGTAATTTACGATGTAAGTACAAAAAAATATACTGCTATAAAGAATGTGAAAATTGATAACAGCTCTTCGGTTATCGATAAGCTTACCGCAAAATACGGTGTTGGTAACGTAGTTGTTAAATAATTTTCTCAGGTGTAATTTTTTACTTATTGACAAATATTATTTTTATAGTATAATTATTTTGTTAAGTTTATTTTGATTGGAGGTGCGCATTTTGTTTACCGTAATGGATTTTATTCTTTTGGCAGTAGTTCTTATCGGTATGCTTTTCGGGCTTAAACAAGGCTTCTTTAATTCCATCCCAAGCTTTGTCAGACATATTGCCGCCTTCGGTCTTACTGTGTTTATTTCCTCCGCCGTAATCGATTTTTGGACAGGCCCTTATTTTTCTGGAATGATAGCCGAAAAGGTTGAGGCATATATAATCGAAAACTGCCCGGAAATAACATCTGAAACTGCAGTGGCTATGCTTCCTACGGCACTCATGGTTATTGCGGGAATGTTCGGGGTTGAGATACCCAGCTCCTCCGGTATTACATCTGAGGAATTTATAAAAACGCTTGCAAAGGTAATATCGGAGCCTATCGGTAATGTTATTGCCGTAGTGGTTACCTACGTTGCGCTGTTTTTGATTATCACCATAGTCTTAAAGCTTCTTCTGATGCTTCTTGACGTTATCTTTTCACAGGGAATTTTGGGGTGGATAAACAGAATACTCGGTATGATTCTAAGCGGTGGTATATGCGCACTTATTGCGATGATTGTCGCAAATATTACAATGTTTTTCGTCCCCGATTTTCAAGGTGGCGGTGTATTTAATTTCTTCTTAAAATTAAATCCGCTTTCATTTTTATTAAGTTTCTAAGAAATGGTTTTAGGTATTTAAATGAGTTTTCCTATTTGTGCAAAATGTAAAAAAAGACCTGCCTCTGTTTTTATTACAAGACTTGACAAGGGGCAGACTGTAAACGAGGGTCTCTGTCTTGTTTGTGCTCAGGAGATGGGGATTAAGCCTATCGATAATATGCTGAAGCAGATGGGGCTTTCCGAGGATACTATCGCATCTATGTCAGGCGAGCTTGAGGAGGCTATGGCTGATATGAGCGAAAATCTTCCTGAGGTTACCGATAATACTGACGACGGTGGTGCGCCCGCTATTGATTTAAAAAAGCTTTTCTCTGGTTTCGGTATGAATATTGAGAAAGCAAAAGATGATAAAAAAAGCTCCCAGAGCAGCGATAAAAAGGGCGCCGATAAAAAAGAGGGACGAAAGTTTTTAAATCAATATTGCACCGACTTAACACAAAAGGCGTTGGCGGGAAGGATTGATAGAATAATAGGCAGGGAAAGAGAGCTTCAACGAGTAATTCAAATACTTTGCAGAAGGCAGAAAAACAATCCTTGTCTTATAGGTGAGCCTGGCGTAGGTAAAACGGCAATCGCAGAAGCGTTAGCGCAGAAAATAGTAAACGGAGAGGTTCCGGAAAGACTTTCGGATTCGGAGGTATGGCTTCTTGACCTTACGGCGCTTGTTGCCGGTACGCAGTTCAGAGGTCAGTTTGAGTCACGAATTCTCGGCCTTATAAAAGAGGTAAAAAATGCGGGAAACGTTATTCTTGTAATCGATGAGGTTCACAACATAGTGGGCGCAGGTGATTCTGAGGGCAGTATGAGTGCGGCAAATATGCTTAAGCCGGCGCTTTCACGAGGTGAAATACAGGTTATAGGAGCAACAACACTCAAGGAATACCGTAAATATATTGAAAAGGACAGCGCTCTTGAGCGTCGTTTCCAGCCGGTTATAGTTAACGAGCCGTCGATAGACGAAACTGTAGAGGTTATCCGAGGTATAAAATCATATTACGAAGATTTTCACGGAGTAAAAATTACAAACGAGGTAGCACGGGCAGCTGTAAATCTTTCTGAGCGGTATATTACGGACAGATTTCTTCCCGATAAGGCTATTGACCTAATTGACGAAGCGGCGTCGAGAGCTGCGCTCAAATCTCCTGAGCTTAACGAAAAAAAGAGAAATCTTAAGAAAATTGCAAAGCTTAACGAGAAGAGAAGCGAGCTTGAAGGTGTACTTGAAAAGCCAGAGGGGCAGACCGAAGCTAATTACAAGGAGCTTGCTGATTTAAAGGTTTCTCTTTTGCAGCTTGAGGAGAGAAACATCGAGCTTGATAAAGTTCTTGAGGGCTTATATCTCGAGATAGACGATTTGGCTTTGGTGGTTGAGATTTGGACAGGAATTCCCGCTTCTGACATTAAAGAAGGCGAGCTTTCAGAGCTTCGTGGGCTTGAAGAGAGAATTCGCGCAAGACTTATAGGTCAAAACGAGGCAGTAGACGCAGTCGTAAGAGCGGTAAAACGAAAGAGATGCGGTATTTCTTACAGAAGAAATCCTGTTTCTATGATTTTTGCAGGACCTACGGGCGTTGGTAAAACCGAGCTTGTTAAGGTATTGTCTACAGAGCTTTTCAAGCAGCCTGAGGCTCTTATAAGACTTGATATGTCGGAGTTTATGGAAAAACACGCAGTGTCAAGAATTATAGGCGCTCCTCCAGGTTACGTCGGCTATGATGAGGCTGGGCAGCTTACAGAGAAAATAAGAAGACGCCCTTATTCGGTCGTGCTGTTTGACGAAATCGAAAAAGCGCATCCCGACGTTTTAAATATACTTCTCCAAATACTTGACGACGGTAAAATTACCGATGCAGGTGGAAGAGTAGTAAACTTTGAAAACACTATAATTATTATGACCACCAATGCGGGCAGTGAAAATTCCTCTTCGATTTCCGGTTTTGCCGAGAGGCGAGAAATTTTTGCTAAAGAAAAGACAGAGAAGGCGCTTTCCGCTTTCCTTCGACCTGAATTTATTAACCGTATTGACGAAATAATAACCTTCAGGCATCTTGATAAGTGCGATTTTGAAAGAATAGCAAATATTATGCTTACTAATCTGAAGGATAGCCTTGCGGACAAGGGAATTAAGCTTTTATTCGCAGAAGACGTTCTTACTTATATTGCCGAGAATTCCTACTCCGAGAAATTCGGAGCGAGAAATATGAGAAGGTATATTGAACGTGAGGTTGAGGACTTAATTGCATCGACAATTATCAATTCTTATCCAGATAAAATAGTCGGTATTAATCTTCAAATTGAAGATAACAAAATAACAATCAAAACAATTTGATAAATATTGGAGAAAAATTATGGCAGAATGCAACCACGATTGTTCTTCTTGTTCCGCAAAATGCGAGAGCCGCTCTTTGCTTGAGCCGCAGAACAAGGCGAGCAACGTAAAGAAAGTTATTGGTGTCGTCAGCGGTAAAGGTGGTGTTGGAAAATCTCTCGTTACCTCGATGCTTGCGGTTACAATGAACAGAAGAGGGTTTAAGACGGCAATACTTGACGCTGATATTACCGGTCCCTCTATCCCTAAATCCTTTGGTCTTAAATCCGGAGAGGTTATGGGAACAGAAGACGGAATGACTCCCGCCGTTACCAAAACGGGAATTGAGGTTATGAGCTTAAACCTCCTCGTCGACGAGGAAACGAAGCCTGTTGTATGGCGCGGTCCTGTTATTGCAGGAACCGTTAAACAATTCTGGAGCGAGGTTGTTTGGGGCGAGGTAGACTTCATGTTCGTCGATATGCCTCCCGGAACAGGTGATGTTCCTCTTACCGTATTCCAAAGCTTACCCCTTGCAGGTATAATAATTGTAACAAGCCCCCAGGAGCTTGTGTCTATGATAGTTGAAAAGGCTGTTAATATGGCAACGCTTATGGATATTCCCGTGCTGGGACTCGTTGAAAATTACAGTTATATCCTTTGTCCGGACTGCGGAAAGGTTATAAGACCGTACGGTGAGAGCAGGATTGAAAAATGCGCAGAGGAGCATTCTACCGACGTATTGGCAGCTCTTCCTATCGACCCCGAGCTTTCTTCCTTGTGTGACAAGGGCGTAATTGAGCTTTTTGAAGGGGATTATATGGAAAGATGCGCTGATATAATTGAAAAGAAGCTTTTATAATTCGCATTGTAATCAATTTTTTATTTTTATTACGTACAAAAAGTAAATATACGAAGAACTCATACGATTTTTGCAACCGTATGAGTTCTTTTTTTATTTTACCACCTGTTTTTGACATAAATTTCATATATGCGGTGATAGAATTATATAGGAAAGTGTGGGTGATGCGGTGAAAACATTATATATTGACGTTTATTTTCTTATTAATTTCACAGTCGACGTCCTTTCGCTTTATTTTTCTGCACATCTCGGGAAATTTGAAATAAAGGTACATAGGCTTATTATAAGCGGTATTATAGCAGCGGCATTAGCGGTTATTGTTACTGTTTTTGCCTTTGAGGCAGTAGGATTTTTTATTTCTTTGACAATATGTATTATTTCGGTTACGTTAATTTGTGTGCCAAAGGTGGGGGTCAAAAGGAAGGTAAGATTTGCATCGGGATTTTTGATTATCGAAACGGCGCTTGGAGGGTTTGTAAGTCTATGTTATTCCATATTGAACAGATATTTGTACCCGATAATTGAAGGGGTAGAATCCAAGCTTTATAACAAGAATATATTTATATTTTCTTTAATGATTTTAGTGGCGTATCTTGTTGTAAAAATAACCCTGATGTTTTTCGACGGAGTTAAAAGCGAGAGGAGCGCAACCTTCAGCGCAGAGCTTTTTGGAGAAGAATATAGCTTTCAGGCTTTTGTAGATACCGGGCTTCTTGTCAAAGACCCCATGGATAACAAACCTGTTATAATACTGAAAGGTGAGGCTGTCAGAAAACGTAATAAGGAGTTTTCCGTTGAAAGGTTTATGTTTACGGAGAATATTAAAGAAAAAGAAAGAATACGCATAATTCCAATAAAGGGCGTAGGAGGAGAAAAAATATTATACGGGTATCGTACAAATGCAAGTTTTAATAATACGAAAGGCGCCATAGCAGTTGTAATAGCAATTGATGAAGAGGAAGGAGATTTCGGGGGATACGAAGCGCTTATTTCCGCCGAAGTCGTTAATATTATATATGATTAAAAGATTATTTAAAAAACTTAGAGAATTGTTTTTAATACTCTTTAGAAAGAAAGAGATTTATTACATAAATGGTTGCGAAACTCTTCCTCCTCCCTTAGAGGCAGAAGAAGAGGAGAGAATGATATTAAATATCGAAAACGACGGAGCAAGACAGACTCTTGTAGAACACAACCTGCGTTTGGTGGTTTACATAGCTAAAAGGTTTGAAAATACAGGAGTTGGGATAGAGGAGCTGATATCCATCGGAACCGTTGGACTTATGAAGGCCGTTGCAACATTTAATAGTGAAAAAGGAATAAAACTTGCTACGTACGCCTCTCGATGCATCGAAAATGAAATTTTGATGTTCATAAGAAAAAGCTCTCAAAGAAGAAAAGAGATATCAATTGACGAGCCGCTCAGTGTTGATTATGACGGAAACGAGCTGCTTTTATCCGACGTGCTTGGAAGCGACGCAGACAGTGTGTTCAGAAATATGGAGGACGATGAGGAAAGAAAAATTGTAAGAGAAGCGGTTGAGGAGCTTTCGGGAAGAGAAAGGTTGATTATTGAAATGCGATATGGGCTTTTCGGAAAACGTGAGCTTACACAAAAAGAGGTCGCCGATGCTCTTGGAATTTCACAAAGCTATATATCCAGACTTGAGAAAAAAATAATGCACAGACTCAAAAAAAGACTCGAAGAAATAATTTAAATTATTAAAAAAACTGACAGAAATATATAAATTTTCTACGAATTTTATTTTATTTTTATTTTTTTGTAAAACCTATTGCAAAATAGAAAAAGTTGTGTTATAATAAAGAGCAATTGAAAATGAATCATTATGTAAAGAGGTGTTAAAATGAAGGCTGGAATACATCCCGAATGCAAAGAAGCTACCATCAGATGCGCATGCGGCGAGACCGTTGTTACTCACTCTGTTAAGGGTGATCTTAACGTAGAAATCTGCTCCAAGTGCCATCCTTTCTATACAGGTAAGCAGAAATTTGTAGACGCAGGTGGACGCGTTGATAAGTTCAAGAAGCGTCTTGCAATGACAAAGTAATCATTGCTTAACAAAGAGCGTTGGATAGTCTACCAAGGATATCCGCGCTCTTTTTATTTTGTGCGAGGTTTTTATGATTGAAGACAGAGATAATTCAAAACTGGCAATTCTTGTGGCGGTAGCCGAGAGGGGTTGCGACGTTCCTGAGTGTGAAAGAAGTCTTGACGAGCTGGAGCGGCTCCTTAATACCGCAGGCGGAGAGACATATGCAAGAGTGATACAGGTTAAGGACACCTTTGACCCGAGAACAGTTATAGGCAAGGGTAAGGTTGCGGAAATTTCAGAGCTTTGCAGCGTGGGCGAAGTTGAGCTTGTCGTTTTTGATTTCGAGCTTTCTCCGATGCAGATAAGAAATCTTGAGGACGATATTGGCAACGTTGACGTAATAGACCGAAGTATGCTGATTCTTGATATTTTTGCTCTCCACGCAACCAGCGGCGAGGGCAAGCTGCAGGTTGAGCTGGCGCAGTTAAAATATACAGCTCCAAGACTTACCGGAAAAGGTACCGAGCTTTCAAGACAGGGCGGAGGGATAGGCACGAGAGGCCCCGGTGAAACAAAACTTGAAAGCGACAGGCGGCATCTTCATACAAAAATTGCAGCTCTTGAGGCAAGATTGAGAGAGCTTGAAGCCAACAGAGCAGTTATGAGATCTCAAAGAGATAGAAGCGGACTTAAGAAAATCGCAGTTGTGGGGTATACCAACGCAGGTAAATCGACACTTCTCAACCGCCTTACAGATGCAGACGTTCTTGCGGAGGACAAGCTGTTTGCGACCCTTGATCCTACTACGAGAAAATACACCCTTCCTTCGGGAGAAACAATACTTGTTACAGATACGGTAGGGTTTATAAGAAAGCTTCCGCATCACCTTATTAAAGCTTTTAAATCCACGCTTGACGAGGTAAAGTATGCCGATATTCTTCTTATAGTATCGGATATAAACGACCCTGAGGTAGCAGAGCATCTTAAGGTTACCGAGGATATAATTTCCGAGCTTGGAGCAGAAGCAAAACCGAGAATATACGTTTATAACAAAGGGGACAAAACAGATGGAGGACATTATGCCGTTCCAAAGGATAATTGTGTTATCATTTCCGCAAAATACGGGTACGGAATGGGGGAGCTTATCAGTCTTTTGGAAAGTGTTGTTTCCGCAGGAAAAACTAAAGAAAACCTCTTAATCCCTTATGATAAACAATCGGTTTTGAGTAGTATTTATAATAACGCAACCGTTATCTCGGTAGAATATCTTGACACGGGAATTGAAGTTTTTGCTGAGATGGAAGGCTCAGTCAAAGGAATGTATCGGGCATATATAAAAGAAAGGTAGGAGGAGTAATTGAGTTCATATATTACTGTTAAAGAAAGCTCCGAATACGAATTTGAGGATAGAAAATCCGTATTTTTGGGATTTGCCGCTCCTGCTTCGAAGGAAGAGGACGCTATTGCCTTTATAAACAAAATTAAAAAGAAATATCCCGATGCCCGTCATTGGGTATACGCTTACGTGCTCAGAGAAAATTCGACTACAAGATATTCAGATGACAGAGAGCCACAGGGCACGGCAGGTATGCCAGTTCTTGATATAATAAGGAAAAATGGTTGTACTGATACAGTTATTGTTGTAGTAAGATATTTCGGCGGTATTCTTTTGGGTACCGGTGGCTTGGTACACGCATATTCGGAAGCCGCTCTCGGCGCTCTTAAGGCTGCTAAAATTATTGAGTATAATATTTATTCAGAAATTACACTGACACTGAACTATTCGGATTATCAGAAGGCTTTGCCGATAACTGTAAAATACGAATTTTTACCTATTGATACTGATTTTCAGGCTGATGTTAAAATTATCGGCAGCGTGCTTAAAGATAAATGCGACGAGTTTATCGCAAAGGTCACAGAAATCACCGGTGGAAGGTGCGCTTTCGAAAAAATAAATGAATTTTTCGGATACAGAGAATAATTTTAAAATTTAAAAGTGTTTTTAGCTTCATTTGTCGTATATTGTAACGAAAGTAAAGATTTATGGGAATAGGAGGGGACTTGTTATGGCAATGATAAATAAAGCTGTAATCGAAGAGGTTATAATGCGCACGGATATACAGTCCCTGATTTCAGGCTACGTTTCGCTTAAGCGAGCAGGCTCTATGTATAAAGGGCTCTGTCCGTTCCACAGCGAGAAAAGCCCTTCCTTTACGGTTTATCCACAGACTAACAGCTTTTATTGCTTCGGATGCGGCAGCGGCGGCGATGCGGTAACTTTTATAAAGCAAATAGAGCATCTTGATTATCCTGACGCAGTAGAATTTTTGGCACGGAGAGCAGGTATCACTGTAATACGTGATGAAAAAAGCTTTGTTCCAAAGGAAAAGAAATTCGATAAATCAAGAATGTACTCAATGAACGTTGATGCGGCGAATTATTTCCACAGGGCGCTGTTTTCCGATTTACCGGGAGCAAAAGAAGCTCTAAGCTACTTTACCGAAAAAAGAAAGCTCTCTTTAGCAACCATCAAGCATTTTGGGCTTGGATATGCTCCAGATAGCTTTGATATTTTTTCAAAATATATGATAAGCAAAGGATATACATACGAAGAGCTTGTAGCAGGTTTTTTATGCGGCAAGAGCGAGAAGGGAAATTATTACGACTCTTTTAGAAAAAGAGTTATGTTTCCTATAATCGACGTAGCGGGAAACGTTATCGCCTTTGGCGGACGGGTTCTTGACGATACTAAGCCGAAATACAAGAACTCCTCAGATACTCCTGTATTCAAAAAATCAAGGAATTTATTTGCGCTGAATTTTGCCCGCCACACCTCATCCGAGGAGCTTATTTTGTGTGAGGGGTATATGGACGTTATAGCGCTTCACTCAGCAGGCTTTACTAATGCGGTGGCGACTCTCGGGACGGCAATAACCTCAGAGCAAGCGAGGCTTATGTCGAGATATACCAAAAAGGTAATAATATGCTACGACTCTGACGAGGCGGGGCAGACTGCTACCGCTAAAGCGCTGAAGATAATCGGGGAGGTTGGACTTGACGTAAGAGTTATTGTAGTCCCCGGCTCAAAGGACCCTGACGAGTATATCAAATCTTATGGTAGTGATAAGTTCCGTGAGGTTCTGAACGGTGCAAAAATGGAATTCACCTATAAGATGGATAACATACTTGCAAAGCATGACATTAACCTGCCGCATGATAAGGTTAATGCTTTGGGAGAGCTTGAAAGAGAAATTTCCAGGGTATATTCCGAAGCAGAAAGAGATGTTTATATAAAAATAGTTTCAAAGAAATTTGATGTAGATGCGAAAAGCATAAAATCTGACGTTGAACGGATAATAAACAAAAATATAAGAGAATATAAGAAGAGCGAGGAAGAGCGAGCCAAACAGACAGTTGCCGGATATTCCGACAAAATAAACCCCGATTTTGCTAAGGCTCCCGCTGTTGCAAAGCACGAGGAAATAATTCTTGCGCTGCTTATGCTTTATCCCGAGCACAGAAAAACCGTTTTTGGAGAAAACCTGCTTAGGATAGACGATTTCTTCACGGACTTCAATAAAAGGGTATTTGAATCCATAGAAAAAGCTTATAGAGAATTTGGTGATTTACCTGATTTTAATGAGTTCTTCTCACCCGAGGAGGTGGGGCGAATTACAAAAATGAAATTGACACGTATGGCACTATCCGCTAACGGCGACGAGGTTTTACGCGAAAGTATTAGTTCACTTAAAAGTTCTATGCAAAAGAAAAATTCCTCCGGTACTTCAACTTTTGAGGATTTAACCAACCTCATAAATAAAATGCGCGGCGAAAGTTAACATTTGCAAAGGAACAAAAAGAAAGGAAACATATAATGAGCAAGGAAAAAATTTATAACGATTTTATCGATTCAAAATCTAACGAGGGCATTGTAAATTCCGGTCTTATGAAGGCTCTTGAGGATATCGATTACGACATTTCTCAGATTGATATCGATTCGGCTTCTCCCGAGGAAATCGACAGCGAAAATCTTAAAGAGATTGAAAAAGATGCCGAAAACTATGATAATATGGAAAAGATGGAGAAAATCCTCTCCCAGGAAGGTCTTGCTATTGACGATCCTGTCCGTATGTATCTTAAAGACATCGGTAAAATACCGCTTCTTACTCCAGAGCGTGAGCTTTATCTTGCCGAGTGCATTTCTCTCGGAGATAAAAAGGCAAAGGACGAGCTTATTGAAGCTAACCTTCGTCTTGTTGTAAGTATAGCAAAGCGTTATGTGGGAAAGGGAATGTATTTCCTTGACCTTATTCAAGAGGGAAACCTCGGTCTTATGAAGGCTGTGGACAAGTTTGATTATAACAAAGGTTATAAATTTTCAACTTATGCTACCTGGTGGATTCGTCAGGCAATAACGAGAGCTATTGCCGACCAGGCAAGAACCATTCGTATCCCTGTTCATATGGTAGAAACCATACACAAGGTTTCAAGCACAGCACGTAATCTTCTTCAGACGCTTGGCCGTGAGCCTAACACCGACGAAATTGCGCAGGAGCTTGGAATTACCGCAGACAAGGTTCGTGAGATTATGAAAATAGCTCAGGACCCCGTTTCGCTTGAAACTCCTATAGGCGAGGAAGAGGACAGCCATCTCGGAGATTTCGTAGAGGATAGTGATTCTCCCGCACCTTCGGATAGCGCATCCTATTCGTTGCTTCGTGAGCAGCTTTGCAACGTTTTGAGAACTCTCACTCCAAGAGAGGAGCAGGTTATCAAGCTCCGCTTTGGTCTTGAGGACGGACGCCCCAGAACTCTTGAAGAGGTTGGCCGCCAATTCCAGATAACGCGAGAGCGTATAAGACAGATTGAAGCTAAAGCCTTAAGAAAGTTAAGGCATCCTTCTCGCTCAAAAACTCTCAAGGACTACCTTGCTAACTAATCGGGCATTGTTTAATTTGTATATTATTCAAAGTTTTTATTGTCTAATATAAACAATAAAGCTTTAAGGATAAACATATAAATAAAAACACCTTGACTTTTGACAAAAAATATTGTAAAATACAAGGGTAATAAAATGCCCGGCGGAGGTTTTTTCTGAATGAAAAAAATTATTTGTGCCGTCCTTCTTCTCGTTACGTGCCTCCTTGCATTCACAGGTTGTGCCGAAGAGAATTTAGGCGGTTATCTTGAAAACTATGAGAATCGCAGACCTGTTCCCGTTGAAGAAATAACTTTGAATTTCTATATAATCTGTGGCGATAAGACTACTGAAAATGCAAAAAAAACCGTTGCATTAAGACTCAGTCAGTATACAGAGGAAAAGTTCAATACAAAGCTTAACGTATTCTATCTCAAGGCGAGCGAATACGCATCTGTTATAACTCAGAAGACTGCCAAATCCTACAAGGAAGCTGACAGACCTGACATAGTCCTTATAAACTCTAAGCCACTGTTCGATACTCTTTACGGAGCAAAGCAGCTTGTGAACCTTACTCCTTATTTTGCAGGTGATCTTTACGGAAAGCTTAACGTTAGCATCAATTCCGCAATACTTGAAGCCTCCCAGGTTCAGGAAATAGTTACAGACGCAAAAGGAAACCCTGTTAAGGACGAAAAAACAGGAAAAGACAAGATAGAGGATAGATTCTACTGCGTTCCCAATAACCACGTCGTTGGAGAGTACGAGTACGTTCTTGTTGACATAGCTACCGCAAAGCATTATTACAAATATCAGAATCTTTCTACATACACATCAGCAGAAGCTGTGAAGGAGCTTGTTGACACCATCAAGGGTGATGAAGCACTTAAAGCGCAGTACAGGAGCGAGCTTGAAGCTACTGTTGCGCCCGATGCGCTTGATGCAGCGGTTGATGCAAAGGTTGACGAGTACATCTCTGAGAAGATAAAGACTGATGTTAAGGGAAAGTACGAGGACAAGGCAGAATACGAAAAGCAGGGTTATTATTGCAATATCTCGGTTATGCCTACTGCGACAGCTGAGGACTCCTTCTCTTCCGCATTTGCAATCGTTGAGGGAACAAGAGATCAGCTCCTTAATAAGAAGTATGCAGACCGTTCCATGCAGATAATATATGCTATAAATACCGTTAAGTCCTTCAGAAACCTTCTTCAGTATGGCGTATTTGGTCCTAACTATTCATTGGACAATAAGGATTACGTTTTAAGAGAAAATGAAGGAATCAACGTTTACGATATGAAGCTTGAGTATACAGGAAGCATTTTTGATGCATATTTCTGTGATGAGCTTGACTGGAATGAAGATGTTTCAGCAAACGGACTTAAGCAGAATGACGATGCTGTTGTAGCAGCAGACGGTGAATAAATCTTGGAGAAAAAAGAGCGGACTTGAAAGTCCGCTCTTTTTTCTAACAGCAAAAGTTTCCAATTTTTACTGCAGTCGTTTTTTTGATTTACGGGATAATTTTAGAAAAACATCTAATAATATAATTGTACTCCAAAAAGAGCAATTTTTAAGGTTAGTATTTGGTAATAAGAAAGGTAATATATGAAAGCCACAGGAATTGTAAGAAGGATAGACGACCTTGGTCGTGTCGTTATTCCAAAAGAAATAAGAAGAACAATGAGAATCCGTGAGGGCGACCCTCTTGAGATATATACAGACAGAGAAGGGGAGGTTATCTTTAAAAAATATTCTCCCATAGGAGAGCTTCAGAATTTTGCTGCCGAATATGCGGACACATTACAGAAAACCTCAGGATTGCCTATTTTTATATGCGATAGAGATGTAATCATTGCAGTTTCAGGCGCTTCAAAGCGTGATCATATGGAAAAGAAAATATCAGAAGAGCTTGAGGAAATAATCGACAGAAGAACACTTTATCACAACACGCAAAACAGAGATAATCTTTATGTCACTGAGGGAAATAGCGAATATTCCATTAGCTGCGCTATGCCTATTTTGGCGGAAGGGGATATAATAGGCTGCGTGGTTTCCGCTAATCCAAGCGGCCTAAGCGACGAAAATAGAATCTCAAAAGAGGTCGAAACAAAGCTTATACAAACGGCGGGTATTTTTCTCGGAAAACAAATGGAAAGCTGAATATATAAAAAACAGGTTACTATCCTTGGTAACCTGTTTTTATATTGTTTTTCGTATCAAATTTTACAAACCTTAAATTTGCAAATCAGGCTTATTTAAAGGTAACTGAGCCGGCTTCTGAGGATTTATAATATCCAATATAAAAGTTTCCGCGGTTTACTGTAAGTATCTCTCCCGAAAGGGTGGTGAAGGAAAGATTACCACTCTCGTCAGCGTACCACTTGATTTCGATGAGTTTACCGCCTGTGGCATAATAGCCTCTACCTTCTGCCAGAGTGTTTATTACAGTTCTTACTCCTTCCGACTTTTCATAAGTGGTCGAATCGGCAAAAAGTATAACTGCATTTGTAAATTCTGCAGCCTCACCTGTCAGCATATCTATCTTCTCGGAGCCGTTTTTCATGAGGGTGTATCGATTGGTTTTTGAGTTAAAAATTAGAGACGTGTTGTTTGATGGCGCATAGGGAAGAGTTATTACTGAGGCGGAGGCTTTTCCGACTACCGTACTTTCTTCCGCTGCGAAAACGTATGGAATGGATATTTTCTTAATAAGCTCCGTATCTATTTTTTCATTCGTCAAAAGTTCTTCAATAAGCGCATCTGAGCTGTATACCTCGGAAGAGTTCTCAACGAAGGTATATTTTTGATTTTTGGATAAATCCAAAGATAGGGTCGATGCTATAGAATTATATTCAAATAAATCATCGCAACCTTTTGCAACCAGTATTCCACCAAATGCTTTAGTGAGCTGAGATATGTAATCTCGAGTAGGCGCAAACGCACCGATTTTTTCCATCGAAGAAATATCCGACGAATACATAAGGAAGCGAGTATCACCTTTTTCGGTTGGAATTTCTATAAATAAATCCGATGTGGATATTCCATAGGTTGGAGCATTTGTGGAAACTAAAAAGGCATAAGGTTTTTTCTGAAAGATATTCTCACTTATCTGAAGCCCGGTGAGATAATTTATATATTTGATTTCAGGTTTAGCGCCTTCGTCTTCCTTACCATCGTCGTTGTTATTTTTATTTTCGTCCTCGGTCTTGTCCTCCGCTTCGTTGTCTGACTGTGGCGGAGGGGTTATAGCATCCTGAGGCTCGTTTTGCCAACCGCTGACAGCAATACCAATAGTCAAAATAAGAACAATAGCAATAATTATAGCGGCAAACAGCTTTTGCTTATTGCCTTTAGGGTCAGATTTCATTTTTTACCTCCTTGCGTAGCCTTGTGGATACGCACGTTTTATATGAGATTAACCCGTAATTATAGGGTCAAATCTATTGAGCCATGCTTCCGCAGTCTCAAAAGCATCTGAAAGTCCCTTTGCATTTATTTGTTTTTCAGGAAAAGGATTTCCTGCAGCAAAAAGCTGAACTACAATGTCCTTTGGTATTTTTTCGTCGCTCTTGTCCGTATTTTTTTCGGACATAATCATCATTTTTACATAATGAGCACCGAGATCTCCGTAGTAAATATCATCATCCTTGCGTACGAGAGGTCTGCCCTTGTACTCAAGAAATTCGCCGGATTCGATACCGTTTACTTCTAACATACTCTGCTCCTTTCAATTTATTTGGAAAAGATGACTGCCACTCCTTCCGAAAACATAATAACAGCTATTTTGTTCCGTGTAAATATATTCGACAAAATGAGTGCTATTTAAATACCGCAATCTTTAACCTTTTTTGATATAAGGCGTTAATTTTATAGCGGTTTTTCCTGATTTCGGCAGAGGCTTTGTTAACTCAAAAACAGAATCTGCTTTTTCTGACAGGTCCTTTTGTCTTCGCTGAACCTCTGTAAAACTCTCGTAATCCGAGGGCTTTGTAAGTACGGGAAAGTCTGATTTTTTCCTGATATCTCTCAATTTTTGCATTCCGGTTTTATCCATTGCAAGCACTTGGGTAAATAGAGGAGGAGTCTTTACATCGGAGGAGGTAACGCCGAAAAAGATATTCCACATCGCCCGTCTAAGTCTTGCATTGGTGTATTTCTTCGTGGCGGAAAGCTCAAGAAGAGAGGAAATTGTCGCAGCTTCAAAGCTATATTTTTGAAGCCGATTATATATACCGTCTTCTGCATCGTGTATATTACATACTGAGACAGAATTAAGTAAACGAAAGTTAGAAATTACAGCAGCCGAAAGCGCATCCATATCGCAGGGAGCATCTCCACGAGCCTCAGCCTCGGTAAGGATTTTATGAGTTGGTTCCGGAATGTATTTATAAGCTGTATCTTTCGAGCTTATAAACGCACCTCTTAAAGCTGTAGCACTCTGAAACTCCTTGTCGGGATTGACCACAGAGTCGGAATATCCGCCTCCTATTCGCTTAACTGTGTGAGGCCTGAGGCTTCCTCCGGAGCATATAATTGCTTTTATATATTCTACAGCGAGAATATTGTTAGGCGTAAAAGATAACGTGTTTTGGTCACCGACAACGGAGCGGTAAGCTGCCTCGCATAGCTTTGCATAGCCTAAATCTTTATTTTTCTTAAGCTTTGCAAATTGAGCATTATATTCTTCCGAAAGCATAATTTCCGCAGCTTGCGTAAGCAAAATAATATCACCGCATTCGCTACCGAAGGAGAGATAATCTACAACGTTTATCGAGGAGGCAATATGCACTGCGCTTCTTGCGAAAATATCAGCTGCAGAAGAGGAGTAAGGGAAGGGCAGCTCCAGAACGAGATTGACTCCTGCTTCGGTAGCCATTGTCGCTCTTGTAAGTTTATCCGAAAAGGCAATCTCGCCTCTTTGTGTGTAGTTGCCGCTCATTATAGCGATAACCGCTGTATCAGAGCCGAACTCTTCTCTTATTTTATCAATTTGATATTTATGACCCGAATGGAAGGGGTTATATTCTGCAATTATAGCTACTGTTGTCATACTCCCTCCTTAAAAAAATAATATTTTTTGTTTTTCGGGTTGATAATTAGAAAAAAATGGTGTATAATCTTTACTGTAAAAACATCAGAAAGGAATTTAAAAATGAAGGTTTTAGTTGTTAATGCAGGTTCAAGCTCTCTTAAGTATCAGCTTTTTGATACGGATAACAAGAGCGTTCTTGCAAAGGGAAATTGCGAGAGAATCGGAATTGAAGGCTCCCGCATTATCCACAAGATGGATGGCAGGGAGGATTACGTTAAAGAAACACCTCTTTCCGATCACTCAGAGGCTATGAAGCTGGTTGTAAGCGCTCTTCTTGACAAGAACGTCGGTTGTCTTGAATCTGTTGACGAAATAGAAGCGATAGGACACAGAGTAGTTCACGGTGGTCCCCATTTTGCAAAATCTATGCTTGCAAATGACGAGGTAATGGAAATACTCGAAAAATGCACCGCCTACGCTCCCTTACATACACCGGCTCATATTATGGGTATAAAGGGTTGCAAATCTGTTATGCCGGATAAGCCTCAGGTTTTGGTATTTGATACCGCCTTCCATCAGACGATGGAAAAAGAGGTTTATATGTACGGAATTTCTTATGACATGTACGAGAAATACGGCGTAAGGCGCTACGGAGCGCACGGTACCTCTCACAGATACGTTAGCGCTGAGGCTATCAAGCTTCTCGGTGTTCCTGCTGAAGGTACAAAAATCATAACCTGTCACATAGGAAACGGCTCTTCCATCACAGCTGTTAAGGACGGCAAATGCTTCGATACCTCGATGGGCTTTACACCACTTGACGGTATTATGATGGGCACCAGATGCGGTGCTATTGACCCTGCTATCGTTCCTTTTATCATGGAAAAGGAAAATATGAATGCAAAAGAAATTGATAGCTATATGAACAAAAAATGCGGCTTTGCAGGTATAAGCGGCGTTGGCTCCGACTCCCGTGACCTCGAAAAGGCAATAGACGAGGGTAATGAAAGAGCGAAACTCGCTTACGATATGCTTTGCTACCAGATAAAGAAGTTTATCGGCTCTTATTCCGCTGCTATGGGCGGGGTTGACGCAATAGTGTTTACAGCCGGTATAGGTGAGCATTCTACCTATATCAGAGAGCATTCTCTTGCAGGACTTGAGTATCTTGGCGTTAAGCTCGATAAGGAAAGAAACACATTTAAGCACTCCTCCGAGCCTGTCGTTCTCTCGGCAGACGATTCAAAGGTTAAGGTTTATATGATTCCTACCAACGAAGAGCTTGTTATCGCAGAGGATACCGAAAAAATCGTAAAATCTCTTTAACATAAAAATACCCGTAGAAAAAACCTACGGGTATTTTTCTTTTGTATAGTTTAACACAATTTTAACTCAATGTCAATAATAGAAAAAAATTATATGGCTCCACTAAGAATGTTTTTGCACCTTTTTTCAACGCTTTCCGCTAATTCCTCGATTACTGAGAAATCCATCGCCTCGATATAAATATCTTCCAGCTCAAAATGACGTCTTGCGGCGCATTTTAACTCCTCGCATGAATATTCAATAAATGATTTCTTAAGTCGTTTGTACCTTTCTAAGTCCTCGCTGTTCTGAGATTTTATACAGCACAAATTTTCTGTGTTAATATCGCAGTTTGCTTTATCTGATATGATAACTGCCAACTTACAATCGGGAATATACAAGGCTTCGTTACTATTGGTGTTATAGGGGGTGGGGAAGTAGAAATAATTAGCGCCGATTTGGTTCAGCCTTTTTACTAACAGATTTATAAAAATGTATTCGGAATATCCGTTGCCGCCTAATTTAATTATTTGCTCGGAATTTTTTTCTAAGGTTTCAAGACGTGTAAAGCCATCCTTTGAAAAAGAACTTATAAGACGTGGAAGAATTATTCCTTCACCCCTCAATTGAAGATTAGAAATCATCTCTTCAACCTTGCGTTCAGCTGTAACGAAATCAAATTTGCTTTCAATTTCTGCCTCGTATTTTTTATGAAATACAGAAGAAATGTATAAATTCTCATAGGCTTTGGTGTAAGCTTTTAATTTAGCTTTATTAAGCATAACTATACGGTCCCTTTGTTCGCAAAGAAGCTTTGCATCCCAGCCAATTCCCAAATTTATTATTTCTTCAACCGCTCCGGGGATTTGCGGGTCTGTTGCGTGAGGGGCGGTTCCATCAAGTACAGCTATTTGCCGCTTTTCCGAGCTTAAAATAACACCGTCTAACGAGTTTACGTCAGAGGAGCAATATATAGCCTCCGAATAAAAGCCTTCCGCCACACCTGTGCGTAATATTCGTTTCATAAGACTGCTTTTTCCTGTTCCCGGTCCACCTTTTAAAATAAAAATTTTGTCGAACCTTTCGGGATTGAACACCTTGCCGAAATAACTTATAAATCCGTTATAAGAATTTGCGGCTGCAAAGAATTTTAATTCGCCGCCTTTGCTTGAAAATTTCATATTGGGTTATTACCTCTAAACTAAAAATATTATTTTAAAATAAAACGCATATATTTTGCCTTGACTTTTTGTTTTTAAATATAGTATAATAATATTATTATGTCTTGGAGTAAAATATGTTAACCATCGGACTTGCAGGAGGGAGCGGAAGCGGCAAAGGAACAGTTGCTTCTGTTTTTGCCGAATACGGCATACCGTCTATTGACACAGATTACATATACAGAAAAATGACTTCTCCCGGCGGAGAGTGCATACCTTTACTTGCGGAGGAGTTCGGCTTTGGAATTATTCTTGCCGACGGCTCGCTTAACAGAAAGGCTTTGGCAAGGATTGTTTTTTCCGAAGGCGGCGAAGGAGCAAAGAAGCGACTTGAAGCAATAACGCACAAGCTCATTCTTGAAGAGGTACGCAAAATTCTTGAGGAATACAGGAAGGCAGGAAAAGCTGCCGCACTTGTAGATGCACCTCTTTTGTTTGAGAGCGGATTTGATCGTGAGTGCGATAAAATAATCGCTGTAGTGGCGGATAGGCCCACAAGGGTTATGCGTATTATTAACCGGGACAAAATTTCCGAAGAGCAGGCTAAACGTCGCATTGAAGCCCAGCTTCCCGATGATTATATTATTTCCAAATCCGATTTTCTTATAGTTAATAACGGAGAAATTTCCGAATTAAAAATACAAATAGAAAATATTATAAATTCATTACTGAAAGGCGACAATAAAAATGGCTGAAAAGACAATTGGAAAAGAAATGCTTGAAAAACTTTCTTACAAGAGAAAGAACGTTTATGAGGAAGCAACAAGCGAAAAAATCAAAGCAATATACGATTACGCTGAGGGATATATGAATTATCTCGACGATGCAAAAACCGAAAGGGAAGCCGTAGAGATTTCTATCGCAATGGCAAAAAAACAGGG
>JAEIGA010002070.1_pt1 | contig 31994 bp, 14 predicted proteins | sample 9270691 | NCBI WGS metagenome assembly JAEIGA01 (sample SAMN17057246, study PRJNA624740) | gut metagenome | biome: biome; isolation source: fecal sample | host: Bos grunniens | place: China: Xizang | collected 2019 | reverse complement strand
TTATCCGCATTCAAGAAGATTGCATTACCCGCAGACTTGCCGAACTTCTGGCCATTGGCATCGCACACCAAAGGAATCGTCAAGCCATGGCATTCAGAACCAGGATTTAAGCGGTGAATTAAGTCCGTGCCCGCCGTGATGTTGCCCCACTGGTCCGCACCACCCACCTGCATCGTGCACCCATAGTGCTTATTCAAGTAGTAGAAGTCATACCCCTGGAGAATCTGGTAGGTGAACTCCGTGAAAGTCATCGAATTCGTCTCAGCATTCAAACGCTTCTGCACCGAATCCTTCGCCAACATCGGCTTCATACGGAAAAGCGTTCCCACTTCACGCAAGAAGGGCAACACCGAATAATCCTTGTACCAATCGTAGTTATTCAACAAAATTGCTGGATTGGTCGGATGATTAAAATCCAAAAAGCGAGAAAGGTTTTCCTTAATCCCCTCAACATTACGCTGAAGCTCTTCCACAGAGAGGAAGTTACGTTCCGTCGAACGCCCCGAAGGATCGCCAATCATGCCCGTAGCACCACCCACCAAAGCAATCACCTTGTGACCCGCGCGCTGGAATTGTGCCAACGTCTGAATCGCCACATAGTTACCCGCCTGCAAACACGAAGCCGTTGGGTCAAACCCCACATAAACCGTCTGCGGCGTCTCCAACAACTCCGCCATCTTCGCCTCATCGCACGTGCAAGTATCCACCAAATGACGGGACTTCAGAAAATCAAAAAACTTCATCTTACGTATAACCTTAATAAACTAAAAGCTAAAAACGCGCAAAGTATACCAAACTTTCCCCCCTCATGTACCACACACAAACGAAAAACCACCCACACCCCTCAGTTAACAAAGGTTAAATCCTAAGTAATACCCCTAAAAACACCTTCTTTAAAAGAGAATCGCTCTTCCTCTCACACGCACTTGCAGTGTAGCAAATTCTTTAAAAGATGTCAAATTGTCATTTACAGAACGGAAGAAATATGGCAAAAAGAGTTCAAGAATTGGTCTTGAAAAGAGGCGAAATTGAGTCGCAATTTCGCCTCTTTTGGATACCCAATTTCGCCCATATTGCGACTCAATTTCGCCCATATTGACCCGAAATTCCTTTAGACTTCCCCCAAAAAGGCCCAAGTTGTTGATAACTTTTCTACCACCTTTGCCCTGAAATTTCGCAAGGAAGCCGCTGTAGCGGAGTTGATTTCGCCCCCTTTTAATATTATCTCTTTCTTTTTCAATGTGTTATGCATTTTTAATAAAATCAAGCAAAAGCGCCGAAAAACCGTCGCTTCACCAGAAAATTTTCCCAGAACTGCGTCAAAAAATGTGTAATGTTGATAACTTGTTGATAACTCAAAAAAGTTTTCAACAGGCGAAAAATCGCCAAAATTTTCGAAAAAGTGACACACCTGCGTAAGGTTTTTAGAAGAGATAAAAGAGATAGAAGGGATGATGAAGGTGAGAGCGAGGATGATGTGGGGGCAACGCCGCCCCCACACCCCTGCGGCAGGACTAAGTCCTGCACGCTACGCATCCTGATGGATGCTTTTACTGGTGCTCACGGGAAAAGGGTGGCGAGAGACGTGTGTGTGGGGGGCCACGCCCCGCGGCAGGGGGCCGAGGAGAGGAAGTAATCTATCAGTAACCTATCTGATAGGCGGGCCGTTGCCCGTCTCATCTATCCGCCAAGAAGCTCTCCCCAAGACACCCAAGCACGAGGAGCGCACCGAGAGGTGCGCAAAATCCCCATCATTTGGTAAGGTTTTACTTGATTTTTAAAGAGGTTTTCGCTATCCTTATAGAGAAACAGTTACACCTTTTGGAGAGGATTCGTATTATGGCAAGTATGGCCGATTTGCAGCGCAAGCTGAAAGCTCAACAATTTTTGGACAAAGCGAAGAAGGCCGCAGAACGCGGTAGCTTGGATATTGCCCTGACCCTTTGCCGTCAGGCTTTAACCTTGGCGCCGCATGACGAAGGTGCTCGTCGTCAGTTCCATGAGGTGCGCATCCGCATTTTCCGCAATGAAAATAAGGGCGGACTCGGCTTGAAGATGGCGGAACTCTCCGCGCAGATGAAGATGGGCAACGTCCAGAAGTTGATCAAGCAGAACAAGCTTGAGGAGGCGATGGCAATGGCCGAAGAGATTATGGACGTGAATCCGATCTCTGCCAAGCTCAACGAATTTTACTTTGATGTGGCACAGCGCACAAACCACCCCGAGGCCTTGCTCTCGGCAATGGAAACCTTGGCCGCAGCTTGCCCGGATGACATGAACCTGATGCTCCGCTTGGGCGACACCTACATGCAGACTGGCGTCTATGACCGCGCTTGCGAATGTTATCGCAATGCCTCTGCAAAGGCTCCCTCCGACCTCAACATTCAGCGCAAGCTGAAGGACGCAATGGCAAAGAACACCATGGCTGCTGGCGGTTGGGAAGAAAACGCGGGTAAGAAGGGTGGCTTCCAGGCATTGATTCGCGATAAGGAACTCGCCGCAAAGCTCGACCGCGATGCAAAGGCAATCGTGACAGGTGATGACGCTGAATCCGCAATCGCCGACGCGAAGGAAAAGATCGCGAAGGAACCGAAGAACATCAACTACTACCGCGCACTTGCTCGTATCTACCTCCAGAACAAGCGCTTTGATGAAGCTTTGGAAACCTTGGATGCGGCGCGCCAAGTGAACCCTTCTGACCCTGAACTTGACCGCAACTGGTCCGACACGAAGATTAAGTCTTACGAGGCGAAGATTGAAGCGCTCCGTGCGGCAGGTCAGGAAGATGACGCTTACAACATGGAAGTCGAAAAGGCACAGTTCGCCTTTGATGACCTCTGCCGTCGTGTGGAAAGCTACCCGAACGACCTCGGCTTGCGTTATGACCTCGGCATCATGTACTACGACAATGAGTACTATGATGAAGCCATGCAACAATTCCAGTTGGCCCAGAAGAGCCCGAAGCACCGCTTGGAAGCACTCTACTACCTCGCTTGCTGCTTTAAGGAAAAGGGCCAGGGCGATTTGGCAGTGATGCAGTTGGACGCAGCAAAGAGCCAGCTCAATGTGATGGACGACCTCAAGAAGCGCGTGGTCTATACGTTGGGTGTCATTGCAGAAGAAGCGGGCGACATCGAAAAGGCGTTGGACTACTACAAGGACGTCTACGCTGCAGATATCGGCTTTATGGATGTGGGCGAACGCATGCAGCGTCTGCATACGTCCCGTCAGAACTAATCTTTTCTCCAACTTCAGCGGCTCCACCTTTTGGTGGGGCCGTTGGTGTAAACACAAACTCTTTTATTTCCTAATTAATTCCCTACAATTATGATGACGATTACTGAAAAAATTCTCGCTCGTGCAGCCGGCAAAGAAAAAGTTGTGCCCGGTGAATCCATTTGGGTCAATGCAGACATTCTCTTAACGCATGACGTTTGTGGTCCGGGCACCATCGGCGTTTTTCATCGCGAATTTGGCCAAGATGCCAAGGTCTTCTCGAAGGAAGGCATTGTCATTATGCCCGACCACTACATCCACACCAAGGATGAAAAGGCCCACCGCAACATTGACATTGACCGTCAGTTCGTGAAAGAACAAGGCCTTCCGCACTTCTATGATCCTGGCACGCCGAGCTACGTTGGCGTTTGCCATGTGGGTCTTCCCGAAAAGGGTCACGTCAAGCCTGGCCAGGTCATCTTCGGCACCGACTCCCACACGTGCACCCACGGCGCACTTGGCGCATTTGCAACCGGCATTGGCAATACCGACGCTGGCTTCGTCATGGGCACTGGTAAGCTCTTGGTCAAGGTGCCGCACACCCTGCGCTTCATCCTGAATGGCAAGCTGCCCCCTTACGTTACGGCGAAGGATGTGATTCTGCGCATCATCGGTGATATCGGCGTGGATGGCGCGACCTACTGCGCGATGGAATTCCGCGGCGAAGCGGTTACCGCAATGAGCATCGAAGAGCGCATGACCATCTGCAATATGGCGATTGAAGCAGGCGCCAAGAGCGGCATCATGCCGCCGGATGAAAAGGCGCTTGCTTATGTGCGCGAACACTCTGGTGAACAAGACATTGAAGTCATTGAAGGCGATCCGGACGCCCCTGTGCTCGCTACCTACACCTATGATGTCTCCACCTTCGTCCCCTGCGTGGCGAAGCCCCACCTGCCGGGCAACTACGCTGCAGCGGCAGACTGCCGCGACATCGCCGTTGACCAAGTCTACATCGGTTCCTGCACGGGCGGTAAGACCGAAGACTTCCTCTGGGCCGCGAAGGTCTTAAAGGGCCAAAAGGTCAAAATTCGCACGTGCCTCGTCCCCGCAACCTGCGAAGTCATGCGCGCTTTGACAACCCTCACCATCGACGGTGAAACCCTTGAACAAATCTTTGTCAATGCAGGCTGCGAACCCATCCAGCGTCCGAGCTGCGGCGCTTGCCTTGGTGGCCCCGTGGACACCTACGCTCGCACGAAGGGCAATGAAGTCGTGGTCTCCACGACCAACCGCAACTTCATCGGTCGCATGGGCTCCAAGGACTCGCAGATTTACCTCGCCTCCCCTGCCACCGCGGCTGCAACGGCAATCGCAGGCCACATTGAAAGCCCGTGGGCTATCCTCGGCATTCCCGGTAATGATGCATTGGAACGCGTCCCACCGACAAAGGTTGATGGCAATCCCGAAAAGCAGACGGCGGCACGTCCCGACAAACCCTTCTCCGACTTCGCCGTGACAGGTAAGGTCTATGTGCTCGGTGACAACATCGACACCGATTTGATTATCCCGACCATGTATCTTAACCTCGTGCCGACCATCCCGGAAGAATATCGCAAGCTCGGCTCCCATGCGCTCGCAGGCCTCCCCGATAGCTACCCGATCTTCTCCTCCAATCCTGACGGCACCACCCCCTACGCCATCATCATCGCAGGCAAGAACTTTGGATGCGGCTCCTCCCGTGAGCATGCACCGATTGCAATCGGCGCTGCGGGTTGTAAAGCCGTCGTGGCAGAAAGCTATGCACGCATCTACTTCCGTAATGCGGTGGCAACGGGTGAAGTCTTCCCCTTGGAAACGCCTGTTTCCCTCCAGGACGCCTTCAAGACGGGCGATGAAGCCACGCTTGACCTCGCCAAGGGCACCTTGACCCGCACCTCCGATGGTGCAGTCTTCACCCTCTCTGCAGCTGACGCTGTGGCGCCTGTTATTGCAGCAGGGGGCATCTTCGAGTATGCTCGTCGTAATAACATGGTGAAATAATCGGGCACATCCAACAAATTATGTTAAACTGCGCGGTGTTTTAAAAGTGAAACCCGCGCAGTATTTTAAACTTCCTCGCCAACACATAAGCCCTAAAATGAAACAGTTCATTACACTTCTCTTCTCCGGCCTTCTCTCTGCCGCGGCAATGGCCTTCTCGCTCTTTGCCGATCCCTTCCGCCCAACAGCGACCTACGCTGATGGCGTCGTCACCGTCACCTTTATGATGAATGACCCGAGCCAGCACATCTACGATGATATGATGGCATGCTCCTTGGGTGCGCCCACCTCCAAGCCCGTTGCGGCGAAAGATGGCGAAGGCCGCGATATCTATGAAGGTCTCGCCACCTTCACTTGGACCGCTCAACCCGCCCAGTCCTTCACCTTGGACTATCAGGGATGCGATGCCGCCCAGTGCTACATGCCGCAGACGCTCACCTTCTTCATTCGCGAAGATGGCACGGTGACCACCGATGGCGAAGAGGCACCCGCCGCGACCTCCACGCCCGATCTCTCGCTCCCTGAAATCTCCACCACCGTACAGACGGCCGTAACGGAAGCCGTGGAAGCGGTGGAACCTGCACGTGAACGTGCACGTTCTGGCTTTATTCCCGCTGAAGACTTCCTCGCCTTCTTGCGTGGCGAATCGGCTACTGATGCTGCCACAGGAGAGGTCTCCTTCTTTGAAGATCCGCGTGCATGGGTCGCCATTCACGGCTTTTGGCTCTTGATTGGTCTCGTCTTCGTCTTCGGCATTGCACTGAACCTCACCCCTTGCGTGTTGCCCATGATGCCCATCAACCTCGCCATTATCGGCGCAGGCGCCGCGGGTGGTAGCCGTTTGAAGGGTGCCTTGCGTGGCGGTGCGTATGGGTTGGGCATTGCCCTCTCCTATGGCATCCTCGCCTTAATCCCCGTATTGACGGGCGCAGCTTTCGGCACCCTGCAGGCCTCCTGGTGGTTTAATGCCGCGATTGCCGTGGTCTTCATTCTCCTCGCCTTGGCGCTCTTGGACGTCTTCATGATTGACTTCACCCGCTTCTCCAATGGCGGCAATAGCAAGCAAGGCACCTTGGCCGCCTTCATCGCTGGTGCAGTCAGTGCAGTGCTCGCGGGTGCTTGCGTGGCACCAATCCTCATCGCCGTGCTCTTGCTCACCACCGACTACGTGGCAGCGGGTGAATATTGGGCACTCTGCCTGCCCTTCGTCTTGGGTCTCGGCATGGCCGCACCGTGGCCAATCGCAGGTGCGGGGCTCTCCTTCCTGCCGCGCCCTGGCGCATGGATGGCATGGGTCAAGAAGATCTTTGCCGTGATCGTGCTGCTCTTCGCCGCACATTATGGTTGGACCGCAATTAAGACCTTCCTGCCGCACGAAGGGCTTGATGGTGCCAACCTTCCCGAAATCGAAGCCGCCATTGCCGAAGCACGCGCTGATGGCAAGCCTGTGTTGCTCGACTTCTGGGGCCCTGCATGCAAGGCATGCGATGAAATGGAAGCTTCCACCCTGCAGAATGATGCTGTGGTAAAGGAATTGGAACGCTTTGAAGTCATCAAAGTGCGCATGGATCTCGCCGATCGCGCCATTCGCCCCACCCAGGAACGCTTCGGTATTCAGGGCTTGCCGACCTTTATTGTGGTTGAATAAGCCAACCTCATGAATCGAAATCAGCACACGCTTCCAACGCTCCCCGTCCGGACCGAGATTACAGACGATTCGGCGGTGGCGCGTTTCAAGCAGTGGCTGATTTCTGGTCGCAATGCGAGCGCGCATACGGTCACCAATTACCTCCGCGACATCGGACAATTCATTGCCTTCATTTGGGCTGAACGCCCCGCGCCCTTTCCTTGGGAAAGCCCCACGCGCGCCGATGCGAAACGCTTCCTACATACCTACGCAAAAACTGGGGCAAAGCCTGCCTCAACCGCCAGAAAACTGGCCTCTTTGCGTTCCTTCTATCAATTTCTCATCACCGAAAAGACGCTTGAACACTCCCCCTTCTCTGGCATTCGCCCACCCCATCAAGAAAAGCGACTGCCGACCTTACTCACAGAAGAAGAAGTTACTCGTCTTTTAGATGCCCCTGTGACGGCATTAAAGGTGGCGCGTACCACCTGCGGCGAAGCACTCCCCGCACGTAAACACTTCCTCCTCCTGCGCGACATTGCCCTCTTCGAGACCCTCTACTCCACTGGCGCACGTGTGGCAGAGATTGCCAATCTGACCAACGCCAATGTATCACTTGGAGCAGGCTACTGCATCGTCCGAGGTAAAGGCAATAAAGAGCGGCTCTGTATGTTGGGCGATCCCGCCGTTCGTGCGATTCAATCCATGCGCCAACAAGCCGCGCAACTCTACCCCTCGCCCACCGCCCCCGAAAAGCCCCTCTTCACCAATCACTTTGGGACGGCTTTAACGACACGCTCCATCGAGCGCTTCATGAAGCATTGGCTCATCGCAGCAGGGCTTCCCCCTGGGCTCTCCCCGCACAAACTGCGCCACTCCTTCGCCACCCATCTGCTCTCCCATGGGGCAGACTTGCGCGCCGTCCAGGAATTATTGGGCCACGCCTCCCCTGCTACCACCCAAATTTACACCCACCTCTCGGTCGAGCACCTCGCGAAAACCTACCACGAAAAGCACCCCAGAGGATAAGGTTTATACTACCCCACAACAAATAGAAGCGCCCCTTGGTTTCCCAAGCGGCGCTTGTTGTTTACGTATCTCTCCGCATTACTCTGCATGCGGAGCGCGCTTCAAGGTGAAGAGGGTCAACTCAGACGTGTAGAAGAGACGATAAGGAAAGCCAATCCACGCGGCACTTCCGGGCGCAACAAAGAGTTGCATCCCGCCTGGAAACGTATAAAATCCCCGCACAAAGCCATGGTTAAAGCGTTCCATAATCTTCGCTAAGCCGGGAAATTGACCGCCATGCGTATGCCCCGAGAACTGCACATCAATCCCACGCGCATCCGCTTCCGGCGCAATGCCAGGTTTGTGGACCAATAACACCGAAAAGGCCTCTGGCGGCAATTCCTTTATTAAACGATCCAAGATCGGCACATTGTGAGAGACCACGAGCGAACGTTCATCTGGCAATCCCACAAAGGTGATGCCACGCGACGTCGCAAGGCGACCATCCAAAACGGTTAAGCCCAATGCCTCATAGAGCCCCAAATAGCCCTCCGCATCAAACATAAACTCGTGATTACCGCTGATTAAGAACTTTCCTCCTGGCGCTTGAATCGCAGCCAAGGGAGACAAGTCTTCACGTCGGCACTCAATTTCGCCATCAACTTGGTCGCCCGTAAAGACCACGATGTCTGGCTGAAGGGCATTGAGGCGCGCCACAAACGTTTCGCACCACTCTTTCCCACGCCAACAATCAATGTGCAAATCCGCCACCACTGCGATGCGCACCCCCTCCGCCTCCGCGGGTAAATTCGCCACCTCCAAGAGGCGTTCCTGCACGGGCGGTTGGCGAACCCCCAACCACAACATTACGCCCCCGAGCACCATCCCGCTACACAACGGCACCCACGCAGGACATTTGATGCGGCACAGGCGTAACAGAATCCATGCCAATGAGAAGAGACCCGTCAGCAAGATCGCAATATCACCCCACTTCGCAGGCACCAAGAGGAAGAAAGGCAGTTTATCTGGGCACATCACAGAAGCGTCAAACAACTTCTGCAATACGTAACCCTGCGCCGCAGAAAAGGCAAAAAAGCCCAATATCCATCGGCACCACAGTGGCAACCGCAGCTTACGCACGGGCCCAAATGCAATCACTAATGACAAACAACAAAGAATACCCCAAATAATTCGCATATGCATTGTACTCACCATAAAAGGGAACGCCTGGCAGCGTCCCCTGCTAAATTGCTCACGAAGCATCCCTGCCGGAGCGGTTTTAAATCCTCATAATCCCTTACTGTGGCGTCACGTAAGCCTTGATACGTCCCCAAAAGCCCTTGCTTTCGCCCGAGGACTCCGACACGCCACGGCGTTGGCGAAAGAGCCATTTGAGCATCGCAGTATCCTGAAAGACCCGACTCCAGATGTTGTGACCAGATTTCGGATATTCTGTGTACTTCGGCGTGGCGCCCGCCTTTGTCAATGCAGCCACCATTCTCCGCGAACAATCCACGGGGACATTGGCATCCACTTCGCCATGGAAGGCCCAAACAGCAGTGGTGGCCGCATTTTTCACCTGTTCTTCCTGAAGAGAACCACCGCCACAAATCGGCACTGCCGCGGCAAAATACGTTGGCCAACGTTGAATCGCATCCCACGTACCAAAGCCACCTAAGGACAACCCAATAAGATACAAACGGTCGGGATCAGCCACCCCTTCGGCGACTAAACGATCTAAGTACTCTTTGAGTGTTCGTAAAGCAGGCGCAGGATAACGTGGCGCCTTATAATCCGCAGTAAAAGCAATCGAGCGCACCCACGCATTGCGTTGCGTACACTGAGGCACCAGATAGAGCGCGGGAGGCAGGTCTTCATCAATCAAAGCCTGACGATGAATCGGCGCAAAGGCGGCCAACTGCTTCGCATTATCCTGACCACATTCGCCACTCCCGTGCAACATCACCACCACTGGCACCGGCAAATCGGAGGGTTGGTAATTCCGCCAGACGCGCACGGGCATCGTTTCATTCAGTTGGTTCGTAATCGCGGCAGGAGCGAACATCTCGCTCATTGAGAACTGCGCCTGCAACGGCAATGCCGTCACAAGCGCAATCATCATTCCCAAAAATGTACCGAAGTTGACGCCTCTCATCGGCGAACCTCGACTCGGCCCCATTCTTCCAACTTCGAAGCAATGAAGTCAACGCACTGAGCCTGCGCCTCCTTCGCATTTGCACGCGTCACCTGAATGACAGGACCACAAGCGAAACGCACGGGAATGGACGTATCCACAGGACCGAAATCCTTCGTATACTTACCCACGCCAAGGAAAGAGGTCTGACCAGCCACCGGCACAATCGGCACGCCTGCGTTCTGAGCCAACTTCACACCCAAGGTATTAAACTTGCGGCAGTCAAAGTGAGGTTGACGTGTTCCCTGCGGATAAAGCAAGACCGAAGTCTTTTCCTCGCGCAAGAAACGTTCGCCATGTTCCAACACCGTTTTCAAATCTGCGCGCGGATCAGCACGACCCACCGGAATCATCTTAAGCGTTGAAAAGGTCTGCCCCAACAGCGGCACCTTCATCAACGATTCCTTCAACACGATTGCCACATTGCCAAATGCACGCATCAAGGGCGGGAAAGCAAAGGTTTCATAGAGGCTCATATGGTTGCTCACCACCACGACAGGACCCGCATCCTTTAGGTTGGAAAAGCCTTCCAAAATGACCTCAGTGCCCATGCGCTCTGTCTCCCAGAGCAAATGCAGCCCGCACTCTTGCCAACGCAAGTTGTCGAACTTTCCCTGATGCGACAACCACGTGGCGCGTAGCATCGAACCACCCAACCCACGGAAGTTGTAAGCCAAGGAGGTCCAAAGACCGTTCTTGCGTGGCTTACCCAATGATTCCGGCGGAGTCCGATACTCACCCGTCTTCTGGAACTGTTCAATAAACGCTGTAATGTCTCGCATCATTCACTTCCTTCCTGAATACGTTCAAATTCACATCACTTCCGTACGCCACGGATGGGGAAAATGCCACGCAATGCATTCTCTGCCACCGTGCGCGTATCTTCTGGGAAATCGCTCTTAATCATCCACTTCAAGAAGGACTTTCCGTCTGCGATTGTCCCATTGGCCAAGTCGGTCAACTTGATTCCCTTCTTCTTGCCGAAGTTCACGCAAACTTCGCCATCAATCCAACGCCACCGCCCCATGCGGTCAACATTGAAGGGATCTTTCGGATTAAACAGCTCATCCAACTTCTCAATATCGCGCGGCAAATCGGGATACTTCTTAAACTGCCCAATCAACACTTCAAGCGTTGCTTGCGTATCTGCCATCGCGCCATGCGCCGCTTCGCCTAAATCCTTGCCGCAGTAGAACTTCAATGCGGCGGTCAAGTCACGCGGTTCACGTTTGTGATAAATCTTTTGTGCATCCAATAAGGCGCGCCCATCTGGGTGGAAATTATGGATGTCGCACCGCAAAAATTCCTCATTCAGAATCTGTGCGTCAAAATATCCAGCCGAGAATCCGGCTAAATCACACCCTTCAAAAAACATAAAAATCTCGGTGGCGACCTCAGGAAACGTTGGGCAATCCGCCACTTCAGCATCCGTAATCCCATGAATTGCTACCGCCTCAATCGGAATCTTCATCTGCGGATTGAGCAACCATTCCCGTTCATCACGAGACCCATCAGGATTCAAACGAATCGCTGCCAACTCAATAATGCGATCTGCACGCGGCGAAATCCCCGTCGACTCAATATCAAACACCACCAACGGCCGTCGCAACGCAATAGGAAAATCAAACTTCATAATACGCATTATTTTAACATAAAAAGCTTCTCTACTCCGTCCCTCTGCGTGAAAAGCCCACCCATGAAAGAATCCCTTTTTCATCTGCTCCGCCCTCATGCGGTTAGACTCACGGCAAACCTAAATGATTTCTTCCCCCACGATGGCACCCGAAGACACACAATTAAAGCGCAATTTGTTATACTCATAATAATGAAAACCTCTATTGCTATCGCCTGCGGCGGGACAGGCGGCCATATTCATCCCGCAATGGCAGTGGCGGATTTACTCCTTGATGCGGGGCATCCGGTCTCATTAATCCTCTCGGGTACGCGCGATGCAGAGCAGAAAACGGCCGATGCATGGAAGGGGCCGTTGTTGAAATCTGGCGCTTTACCGATTCGTAAGACGCTCAATCCTCGTTCGCCGATTGCCAATCTCTTAGCCTTTTTCAAGTGCCTCCGCTTCCTCAAGCGCCAACGTCCCGCCGTGCTCTTTGCGACAGGTGGTTACACCTGCTTCCCGCCCGTGGCCGCTGCGCGCTTCTTAAATATTCCGGTGGTCTTCCACGAAGCAAATAGTCTCGCTGGCTCTGCGATTCGTTTTTGTTCCAAACACTTTAACATCGCCGCCGTGGCGACCTCCTTCGCAGACACTCACGAACAACTTCCTGGCGTTAAGACCGTCTTCACAGGCCTCCCCCTGCGTCAACATGTCTTGGACTCCCTTGCGAAGGCACGCGCGGTTAAACGTTCCGCCGAGACCTTTTCCATCTTGGTCACGGGTGGCAGCCAGGGCGCACATGGCATGAATCAACTCATTGCACCGGTCTTAGCCTCCCTCGCGAAGGCCGACCCCAATGTGCGCATTCTCCATCAGTGTGGCGCCAACAATATTGACTCCCTGCGTCCCCTCTATGAAGGTCTGACCGAACAAATCACGCTCACCCCCTTCATTGATGACATGGGTACTGCCTATGGTGCGGCAGATGTCATTATCGCTCGCGCCGGTGCGGCAACGTGTTTTGAGATCGCGCGCTGCGGTGTGCCGACCATCTTCATTCCCTTGCCCACCGCCGCCGACGATCACCAACGCAAGAATGCCGAGGCGCTCGTGCGTTGTGGCGGTGCGATTTGCCTCAACCAACGCACCACCACGCCCGAACAGTTTGCCGATGCTTTGCGCACGCTCTACACCGATGCACCCTTGCGTCAACAGATGCGTGATGCCTTTGCCACCCTTCCACAGGAAGATGCCGCCCGTGCGGTGGCTGACTTGATTCTCTCCATCGCCGCAGAAAACGCCTAATGTCTAACTGCCTCCTCCCCGCCCTCGCCTTCCAAACCTTCGGTTGCCGTCTCAATCAGGCGGAAAGCGAGGGCTGGCAAAGCGAACTTGCCGCCCAGGGTTACCCGATTGTGCCGTGGGAAGAGGCTGATGTCTTCATCGTACACTCCTGTGCGGTGACCGAACCCGCGGTAAAAGAGGTCACACGCCTGTTGCGAATGGCGCGCCAACAGCGTCCCACGCTAAGCCTCATTCTTAGTGGATGTGCCGCAGAATTGGTCAAAGAGGTTACGATTGATCTCCGCATCCCGCATGCGAAAAAGCCGGAGTGGATGGCGCTCACCACCGCCTTCCTTGCCACACGCACCCCACTTACACCCCCCGCCCGCGCGGCATCTCCACGCCCCACACGAACGCGTGCCGCATTGATTATTCAAGATGGGTGCGACCACTTCTGCGCCTATTGCATCGTGCCACACCTGCGTGGCGCTCCCATTTCCGAACCTGCCGACCAAATTTTAGCGCGAGCCGAGGCGCTCTTTGCGCAAGGATACGAAGAGATTGTACTGACAGGATGCCATCTCGCACTCTATCGTGACCCCAAAAACGGATTTGATTTCATTGAACTTCTCCGTCGGCTCATCGATGTTCGTGGCGAGGGTCGTTTTCGCATTGGCTCACTGGAACCGTGCGTCTTGGATGATCGTGCGCTCATTCGATTGATTGCTGCCAGCCATGGGCGCATCTGCCCCTTCCTCCATTTCCCGATGCAGTCCGCGGCAGATGAGGTCTTACGTCTCATGCGTCGCCGCTATACCCAGGCCGATTTACGCCGTGTGCTGGACACCGTCTGCGAAACCTTGCCTGGCTGTGGCTTGGGGGCAGATTGGATTGCGGGGCACCCTGGCGAAACCCCTGAAGCGGCGCAGGTCACAGCAGACTTCATCTCTGCCTATCCCTTCACGGGCGCACACGTCTTCCCCTACTCCAAACGCGACGGCACACCTGCGGCCACCTTCCCCAATCAGGTGCCCCAAAACGAAATTTTACGTCGCGCAAAAGGCTTGCGAGCGGCCGCAGAAGTGCAGCGTATGCGCCAACTCCAAGCCGCCATCGACAAACCCTTAGAAGTTATCCCCGAACAATGCCGCGCAGGCTTCCGGCACGGATGGTCTGCAGAACGTTTCCGTTGCCGCCTGCCCGCCTCCTTTGAACGTGGCAAACGCATCTGGGTCACCCCCACCGCGTTGGAGGGGGAGACCTTGATTATCTCGTAATTCATGGATTAACGGAGCGCGGTGGGGGTCGCTGGCACCACAAAGTAGACCTTATCTCCAGGACGAACCCGTTCGGGCACCACAAAGGTTGCCCACGCGCCACGATGCACTTCTGCGGGCGTTTCATCATCTTGACGCAAGGTCCCAACCGTAAAGTCGACCACCCCCGTCTTCGGACCATGCACGGCTAGGCGAATTCCTGGCTTCAAGATGCCCTCATGCACCAAGACTTCTGCCACATTATGGCGTGCATAGTAATTCCGAATCACGCCTAAGTAAAGCTTCTTTTCCGTGGCGTAGTTCGCATCCGAATCGGTAAATTGCGATTGGCCTGGGCGTCCACGGAGCAAGCCCTCGGCGAAGGGTCGATGATAGACCGCCTCCACCAAACGCATACACTCCGCCTGACAAGCCGCATCATAACGTTCCTCTGCGATCGCATCCAAGGCCATACGATAGGCTTTGACAACATTCGCCACGTATTCAGGATTGCGCGCACGCCCCTCAATCTTCAAAGAGGCTACCCCAGCCTGAATCAACTCTGGCAACATCCCTAACGTGCAGAGATCTTTTGCCGAAAGGATGAAATTGGTCCCGACTTCAAATTCCGCATTAGCACCCGCCTCCACGCCATCAGAAACTTCGCGGATATGATAACGACGCCGGCAGGGTTGCAGACATTTTCCGCGCGAGGAGGAGCACCCATAGGCCAATTGCGAGAGGAAGCACCGTCCACTGGTGGCCACACACTGTGCGCCATGTCCAAAGACCTCAATCGGCACACCGCTCTCTTTGGCAATAATCGCAATATCTTCCAAAGAGCACTCACGCGCCAACACCACGCGTTCCGCGCCCTGCTCTGCCAAAAACTTCACCGCTTCCACATTCGAAGCCGACATCTGTGTGGAGATATGCACAGGAATCCCCGCCGCCTTTGCACGGCGAATCACCGCCCAGTCACAGGCAATCACCGCATCCACTTCGGCCGCCTTCAAGAGCGCAATCGTCCGTTCTAATTCGGCAAGTTCCTCTTGGTAGACAATGGTATTGAGCGTCACGTAGAGTTTAGCACCCTTTTCGTGCGCCGCTTTCACCATGCCAGGAATCTGATTGAAGTGCAAACACCCATCTTGGCTGCGCCGCATATTGAAGCGACCAATGCCGATATAAACCGCATCAGCGCCATGTTCTAATGCCGCATGAAAACAAGCGCGGTCGCCCGCAGGTGCAAGTAATTCAGGTAATACCATCCTATTCTCCATCAATCCATCTCAAATCAAACGCGCCGTTCGGAAGAACGTACACGCGCCACGCGCGCTGCGCCAGGGAAATCTTCGGTCTCTTCCAAGCGAGCCAATGCTAATCCCACGCGAATCGTAACAAAAGATGATGCCGATGCCGCGCACAACGATAAAATTCCCATCAAATAACCCGGCACTTCCAAACAGAAGAAGATGAGCAACATCGCCACCAAAACACCAAAGAAGACCGCCTGACCCGCCAGCACCGCATTGGGACGTTTGCGAAAGGCCGCCAATCCCTCTGCATGTCCACGCAAGGCTTGCAACACCGGGAAGAGCATCGCCACCCAGAGCGCATTCCGCGCCAAGGGTACCTGCCACGCATTGAGATTCTGCATCTCACTAAAATACCACTCCGAGACAAAGGGAATCTGCACCACTAAAAGGAAGAACGAGAGACAGATGCCACTCACAAGGGCAAAGCAAAGCGTGCGCTGATCACGAGCATCACGTTGCGGGAAACCAATCGCCACCGCCTGATTGCGCAGGGCACCATAGGACAGTGGATTGATTAATCCCACCGCCACCAAATGCACGGCCAACATCTCTGGCCCCTGCGGCACACGGTTGATAATCGCATTCAACATAAAAATCGCAAACATTAAGAACATCCCACCCAACGAAAGCGGGATATTGAAAAGAAAGATAGTCCCCGTGCTCGCACGCACCTCCGTGGAGGGACGACGTGGCAACCGCTGCACATAGGGGCGCGCCACCCACTTCATCGTTGCTGCCTCAAGCAAAACTGGGAAACTCAAACAGACGCATCCCCATTGCCATCCGACCAAACCACACCAATAAAAGATTGGCGCCGCAATCGCCGTAATCACAATGCGTAAAATCGTTGCTGCATTTGCAATCCCCGTCTCATGTTCGTTATAGAGCACCACCTGCGGCACATTGCGAAGCATGAACCCAATTTGTGCAGGCATCGCCCACAACATCGACCAACGCGCCACCTCAAATTGCGCCCCCTGAAGTCCCAATAACTTCCCAAAGACGAGCGGAGCCACCCCAGGTAGAGCCAACACAATCTGAACCGCCACCTCCAGTAAGAGAATCATCAAGTTCACCCGCGCAAAGCGCAGATAACCAATGCGGTTCTTTGCGTAGACCATCCCCGTGGTCACCAGGCCATACCCTAACGTGCCCAAGAAGAACATAATCATCAAGCCCTGCGCAAATGCCGCATACTCCGCAGAGCCGCCCTGACCATGCGCCACCACAATCCCCACAAGCGGATACGTCAAAGCCTGACTCGCCGCCTGAATGCACAATGGGAAAAAGAACTTCGTCGCATTCCACGGCGTAAATTCAAACTTACTCTTCTCCGCAGAACTCATGGCAATTGCTCCACAATAATTTGATTATTCTGCCCCACGTAACGATAGACTTTCCCCTTCATCTTCACCTCAAAGGGCCCCGGTGCGGGCAAAACAATCTCTGCGTAATCATTCATATCCTGAAGCGGACCCGGCGAATAATAGGTCACGCCATTCACGCTAAATGGTTCTGCCACACGCGTACCATGACGTTCCACCGCGTAGAAAATGCGGCACCCCTCGGTTGCGGGCGTCGACTTCACATAGTGCGCCGTCACATTCTCTGCAGGCACGTCCCAACCAAAAAAGCGCGTCCCATCCGAAGTAGCTCGCGCCGCATAGATAGCATAACGCACATCTGTGCCATCCGCCGCCGCCGCATCTGACAAAAACCACAATTGATCTGGCGGCACATCCTCAAATGCCCCCAGCGGATACCACTTACCACCGCTCTTCACCTCTACCCAACTGTGATTCCCTGGCTTCAACTTCCACACGCATCCCACCACACGCGCCGGAATACCAATGCTTCTGCACGCATCCACTAAGAGAATAGAAAGCCCCGAACAAGAAGCAAGGCCCAACCGAATCGAATGCAACGGATCCTGATTTGCCTTCTCACGTTTCGTTGAATAAATCACCTGAATCCGCTTCCAAAGATGACGATTAATCAACATCGCCGCCTCTAAAGGCGTCTTCGCCGTGGCAGAAAACTCCTGCGCAAGCGGTTGCAACACTGGCAACCACGCCACCTCATCCTCCCCCAAAGACGTCAAAGGCAACACATATTCCCGCAAATCCTCATCCGACACCGCCTCCCACCGGTTCCCCTTTTCAAAAGCCGCCTGCAACACCTTAGCATGCTCTTGCGCCACCGAAGACAAACCCTCCACCGCCCCCCAAAGAGGCCAACAACACAACACCCCCAAAACGATGCTCATAAGCTTTACCATTAAAATCCCCTCCTCACTTAATAAAGTAGCGAATAAATACAGTATAACACACCCTCTAAAACCTTAACACCACTCCATCAACTTTCTCCCCCCGGAATATTGCACAATATAACCGCGGGGGTAAGAAGAGACCCGCTCAGAGGAGGTATGTCGAAAAGGAAAGAAGAAGAGCCATCACCCTACGCCCCCGGGGGGGCGGCGCGCCAAGATAAAAAACGAAGAAGTGAAATAAATGAAACGGCAAATAACGTAAAGAAAGCATAAATGAGTTTTTGAAACGTTGAGTTAAACGCAATTTTGAATCGTTCGAAAATCTTTTTTGTAACATTGAATACTTTTGTTATACACTTATGGAATCACACTCAACTTGAAATAATGCGTTTGCATCCAATGCGATTACATAAGCGAAAGAGAACTTAGCGAATGGTAACGAGCGAATATAACTTTTGGCATACGACAGACACAGATATAAAATGCGAGAATCATTTGAGGTGATTCTCGCATTTATCTTCTTCTTTTCTTGAAATTTTATGGCATTTCGACTGTTACTTTAAAGAAGAACATTTGCTTTCTATTCTCTGGAGTTAGCAAACTCCAATTATTCTGCTCTAAAGTCTCTTTCCCATAAATCTTGTAGGTACGAATACCATTCGCAACACCTTCATTGTCCACCTCACCATTTAGTGCGGGATGCCAACTAATCTTGGCTTCACCATCATCCGTCATAGTAATCTTTGCGTAGAAATGAGCTAATGCGTCTGAAGAGTCAACACCTGCAATGCAGTTGTCCATGACTGTTTTCCCATTCGCTGCAATTGCATGAACAGCCTTTTCATAATCGCCTTCATTTTGTTTCCAAATTACATTCGCAAATTGATGAATATCTGCAAATGGAATAGGCACTTCCGACGTTTTAGTCACCTGTTCAGATTCATCAAAAGGAATAAATGACACGCCTTTTATAATTGCGTCATTTTTACCTTCAAATACCCAAGATAATGTATGAGTTCTTGACTCACTCAAACTGACCGACTGAGTAATCAAAGAGAATGGTCCTGTACGCAAAATCTCTGAATCGCCACCAATACACTTGAAGGTGCTATTTTGAGCCGAACCTGTTACCGCCCATGTAAACACGACGGTACCTCTCCCCATAAATTTGGCAGAAAGAATCGTTTTGTCTCCATTAGCGTCATGTGAAACTTTAGCTTGGGCATCTTCGCCAAACTGTTCACAAATCCATCCTTGTGCTCCATCAATCCAATAAATGTAATTGTTTAATGCTTCTTCAATTGTCTTAATAGCCACACATTTGAAATTTACAACTGGTGACAAATTGCCTTTACCCTCAAGCAATACAATTGAACCATCTTGACGGCCTACAAGTAAATCTTCTATACCATCCCCGTTCAAGTCACCAACCGTTAAACGCGAACGACTATTAGCGCTCTCTGGATTTTGATAAATCATCACTGGTTGCGTCATAAAACGTTTGTCATTTGTACCATAATAGACCCAAACGTTTCCAGAAGAATCCCCCGTTACGAGGTCGCGAATTGCATCGCCATTAACATCAGTCAACACCGCCGAAGTATGTCGTTGGCCTTCAGGAAAAAGTAATACGTTTCCTGCAATATCCACTAGAGGAGTGCACTTTGTCACCACCTCCTCAGTTTCAGGCAAATATTCTTGTTCCATCCAGAACATTGGGGAGTTTTGACCAGAAACAATGATTTCCATTTCTCCATCATCATCGAAATCACAACTGAAAGTTTGCGTTCGAATTAAATTAGAGAAGCGTTCATCTGTAGAATAATCAAACAAAAGTTCCCAATCATATGACAAGTCCGTTTCTGGATTACGATTAAGATAATCCCAACTATAGATTTTACCCGAAGAGTCCGCAAGTATCATAACCGCTCTATAATGATCATAGAAACTTACTTGCATACCAACACATCCTTGTGCTTGAAATGCAACATCTTTTCCATCACGTTTGAGGTAAGTATAGTCATCAAAATTTGGAGATGTAGCCGTACCACGATTGAGATAGATACGCACCTTTCCATACATGTCTACCGTCTTTTCTCCAACGAATAAATCAAGTAAGCCATCATTATTCCAATCGTACAATGTCGGACATGCGTAAGCGTAAGCAGCAGTTGACTTGAGCAAACTTGGAGTGTAGACCTTTGCAGCAGAAATGACTTCATGCACATCTGTCATTGCCAACTTATTACCACTGCCGTCCGTTATTAACGATGAATCAATCACAAAACGGGCCTTACCACAAGGAATTCTATCACCATCAAAGAGACAATGTGCGCTATGTGTAGCCCCATTCCACATGACATTTTTTGCGTTAAGTGTACCAACAATATCATTCGTATCAGAAAGATAGTGGATGGAAAACACTTGACTAGCGAGCCCTAACGCTATCAAGTTTTCAATATTTACCTCTTCTGAGAAACGAATTGTAACCTCATTAAACATTTGGTTCGTAACATACGCTTCCTCTGGCATCTTTCCATCAAAAAGGATAGATGTAACCGTGGGAGGGATTGTATCCTGTTGGATATTTGCCCACGAAACGGTAACAATCGAATTTCCAGTAACTCCAGATGTTAATTTCTTAACACTACGAACATCATACGAGAATTTATACGTACCGTATTCTGTTGTGTAAGCGGAAAGTCCTGAGATAACATACGTATCATCTGCCATTTTCGTAATAACGACATCTGGAATAGGTATTTCAACATCATTTAATGTTAAAGTCTTTTCAGCATTGAGCACAGTTACCTCATCTGGAACTCCATTTAAGAATGTGATTGTTAATTCATCTGCCACAGTAGACTCTGGCATACCAGAAATAGTTGCAACAAGGTCAATCACGTCAACATAAACATCAAATATCGTATCTGTTGAATTTCCATATGCGTCTGTTAACCGAATGATTACAGTCATATTGCCACTCCCTGGCAAAGAGAGATTCGCAACAAACTGCAAATATTCGTCAATCTCAGGCTCCGCTAAAAGAATTTCATCCCCGCCAATGTACTTAGCAAATATTTGAACCTGAAGTTCCCACTCTGGCACTGTACCACGAATGGTCAATGCTTCATTCGCGGTATAGATACAGGTGTCAAGCGTTCCATGGGAAGAAGAAACTTCCAAATTTGCGACCTCACACGGAGCTGTAGTATCGACCGTCCATGTTATACTACGTTCGCCACTCATCAGATTGCCCGCTTCATCTGTGACACCTATCAAATCAACAGTCAGAGTGTACGTTCCCTCTTCAAGAATGACACTATCAATGCCAGAGAAAACATAGTCTCCATTGCTAAGGGACGTCAACTTCGCTGTCGCAGGAAGTTCAATCAAGGTTTCAACTGTTTTAGTACCGCCAAACAGTACAGGTTTTGATGCATCAGCCTTATGGGTCAACCGCATATTTTTAGAGGTAATCGTAACATCTTCCGTGAACTTCAAATTAAACAAAGTTCCATTTAACCCTTTTTCGCGACGGAAATCCGTCAACTCTGGATTTGTCGTATCACGCGCCCAAGTGAGTTCATATGAGCCAATTCCTGGTTCACCATTCACCCCCATAAGATTGGTGCCATCAATAATAAGTGTGTAATCCCCGTCTTTCAATTGTAAAGCGTTTAAACTTTCAATTTTAAAACGGGTTCCAATGTCATCTGCAGGCAATATCGTGACGTACTTTGATACATCTATACCATTCAAGGTAACAACACATTGCTTTACTGAATCTTCAGTTACAGGCAAAGAGAACACAGTTGTGACGCCATCTAATTGTTGGACTCGCTTAATTGGGCGACCTTCAACATCAAGAATATAAGGTGCCCCTGAACGAGAAAGTATCCACGCTACAGACATCCCGGACACACCTAATTGTCCACACACATCTGATATCCCCGCGCACTGAACAATTAATTCATAACGACCGAAGTCTTTGCATAATTCAGATAAACCGGAAATCACAAATTTGGTTCCAGTTTCATCTAGGCAATTAATTGTGAGAGATGACAAGTCATCAATACGATGGCCTTGGTACAAAAGCGTTAAGTCATGCACCGTGAATGTGCTTGGTTCAATCACCTTTGAGAATTCCACGATAACAGACTCTCGAGTTACATACTCAATCATACCGCTTTCAATATTAAATGCCTTCACCTCTGGCACATCCGAAGGCTTCGCACGTAAATGAATTGTGTATGTATGTTCACCCAATTCGTCAACACTAACAGCAATATGCATTAACTCCTGCTCAAGTTTTGGAAGTCCATCACGAAATGTTCTATCTGTAATCCAAACACTTCGAGAGTCTATTTCAGCACCATCTCTTTCAACTTTTTCAACTGTATAAAGTGAAGCATTTAACAAATTAATTGATGCATAATTCCAGCCCACTTCACTTGCATGAATGGTTAATTGTAATGAACAATTCTGCCCGATCAAGAGACTATCAGTTTTTGCTACTGCAGAATAAACTGGTAAAACTTCTCCACTTGATAAATAAAGCTCTGTTGGTGCACCAAAGAGATCTTCACTTGTCAAGAAATCTGGTAGCGCATCTTCATTAGCAGTTAGGCTTCGCACAAGCCTATGCGTATTAATTGAACCAATAAGTGACGTGTCTGGATTCCCCCATGAATTTAAATGCGTTAATGTGGCCGCGACCCCAGAAAAATGTCCTTCAATTCCTGAAGTAAACCACCATTGCGCTACAGTATTCGTTTCTGCTTTAATTGTTCCTAAATTGATATTTGACAATGGCAAATGAGCTGTCGCACCATTCAACGCAGTTGACTCAAGCGTGTAATCTTTCAATTCAAAATTCGTCTGTTTAAGACCCTGCGCATTTTCAATGATTTGCGGTTGTGCTGAATGAATTACAACATTTTTCGCATCACCATGCCCAATATTTTGAATGCGCAATGCAAATTCTGCGGGTAGACTCGCCTCAACAATATCCACTGTAGATGGGTCATCTGCATAAACATCACGCTGAATGAAATAGTCTAACTTTAAATTAGGAGATGGATTTACGAGTAACGGAACAGGAATGAGTTTTGTAGACACCGTAGTCTGTAGAATCTCGTCATAATAACTTAGAATGCCTCCAAAATAATAAATTTTTGATTGTTTTGGCGCAGCATTTACTGTTGGGACAAACAATATTTTTGCCACTCCCATTTCACCTGAACCTAAAGATGCCGTTGCATCTAAAATTGAAGTCCCGCTAAACCCAGAGATGCTACGATCTGATATGCCAAAATATTCATTGCGTGGAGTCCCATCTTCATCTGTAACAATCAAATCTAATTTTACATTTTTGAGCGTATTACTTAAATTTCCATTAGAAATTGTAAGCGTACCTTCAAACGCTTCACGTGTCATTATCATTGTCTGTGACAATTCAAGCTTAATTTTTGAGCAGAACTGTGAAACATCCGTTTGTTCCAACATTTTCTCAATATCATTCATGTATGTTGTAAACATCTCGTTAACGGTCGAAAATCCATCCATTTGTGCTAAATTTGCTAGATTTTGCATATCTTGTTGGAATTTTTGAATAACCTCAATATCCATTAACGTGGAAGAATTCTGAATGCCCTCCGAAGTAAACAAATCAACGCTTGAATTCCATCGCACTCTAAAATCTTCCAAATCATCTTGAGTTATGCCATCCAGTTGTGCAAACAAATTAAAGTATGCAGAATCATTTTCTAAAATGATGGGGTTTGAAGACGAACGCTTTTCCTTAAGGTAATCCAAAAGCACTAATGCATTATTACCTTTTGTCCACATCTCATTGTTTCCCCAAAAAGCATTAAGAAGTTTAGTCTCTTGGGCTAAAATTTTGTACCATAAATCAATTCTTTCAATTATTTTCTCAACTTCATCTAAAAGTATTCTTCTAGCACTTTCGTGTAGAGGTTCTGACGAAAACAGTTGAGGAGAAGAAAGTTGCTGTCTAATCAACTCTAAACATGGTAAATAATTTTCAAGGAATTCCTCCCAATCAAGTAAATCGTCTAAATGGTCATTTACTATACTGCGTTGACAACTAAAAATGGACCGTACAGTCTCAAGAATATCTCCTGTAAAGATTGGCGTTACGCAGGTCGCTCGAGGTACGATACGATCAAATAGCCTCCCGAATAAATCGTTCAAAAGATTAATTAAACACTCACATCGGAGTTGTTGATCTGAAGAAATCTGGGGGTTTTCAATTCTTGGGACTTCGCCTCCTCTGCCACACCCTGGGCGAACGGGATAAATATCAGGAGCTGCGACATCTGGAAGCATATCTGAAAACGAATTAAACAGATGAGCCGTCATGTCACACAAGATACCTGCTAACATAATATTCCCAGACCGAGCAATTAAATTTATACCATCTTGTCCACCGCAATAAGCTTCACCTAATGCAAGTATTCCAAATAGACACGGATTTGAAGTGCGGAGGGCTGGATCTAAATTCGTAGCAAACAATTCAACATCCGATGTTTCAATTGGATTTGAGAACTTTACATAGATCGTTTCTGCCGACAATCCTGGTAAACTTTCAATATTTGGTGACAACTGTTCAAACACGTAGTCTCCAATAGAACCATTTAGTTCAAGTCTCACATTCTCAATTGTGACAAAACCTTTATTCTCAACAAGAATTCCTGTAATATATTCTTCGCCTTGTGATAATTCAGGGATCATATCCGGAACATGAATTTCCATAACAGGATGGGGTACGTGCGTTTCATAGTTTAAAGTTAGTTTAATTTCATATTGATCTTCAATTTCGGTTGGCACAACAGTCCAATTATACGAAACTGCTTGATAATCAAGAAAAACAACTTCATTGTTAAAAATCCCAGGATGAACCTCAATATTAATCTGCTTTGAGTTATGTGTATCCGATTGAACTGTTACGTTGTAGAGACCTTCTGATAAATTTCCAATCTGAAAGATGCCATCATTACCCGTTTTCCCTTCTGATATAATCTGCCCATTTACATTCCGCACTACAACGGTTGCGCCTGCGACATGTGGCCTTGTTGCGGTTGTAAATGTTAGAGAATCGATTACGTCTATTGTCATTCCCCCAGTTTTTTCAGAAACTAATAAATAAGAGAATGGCAGTGTAATATTATTTCCATTTTCACAATGAATCACGAGATCCCCATTATACTCTTTATTTAAAATCATCGAATTGTCTTCTGGAGAAAGCGCGAGTGTTACTGTGCCAGTTTCCCCATGACCTAAAGAATTAAATCGTCCTCCAGCAACAATCTCCATCCAACTGCACTTGGGTAGCTCAATAGCGATTTCGCCAGAATTTGCAAGGCCTTCATTTGTAATCGAAAACGACACATAACGTGTTAAGTCTTTAACCATTGTTGTTTTAAGAACTTTAACATCTGTTACTAAGAATGCGTGTTGGCTAATTCCAAAGAAATACAAAGGAATCTTCAAAACGGCTCCTTCGTTTGAAGAAATATACACATACATTTCTTCATATCCTGATTGAGTCGTAACATTTGTGCTAACGCCTAATGCTGTTAATTTAAACGTTAATGCGACCTCTCCATTGGCTGGGATTTCATCAATTTTTGAGGTTTCCACAACACAGGTTGAAGGAATGTCTTGCGTACCAATTTTAATCCCTGTGAGAGGTGTACTACTTGTGTTCCGAATATGTACAATTTGTTCTTTAGAGGTCCCCACCACCTGATTATCCCAAACAAGAAAATCATTTTGAACACGTTTAATGCCAACGATGTCAAACTCATCTTGAACTGAATCGGAAACAATGCCCGTTGTACTTGCCGTCAGTGAGTAATCGCCATTTTCGCCATTAACAGGTGTGAATATACAAACAAAATCCCCCTTTGAATCAGTCTCCACTTCAATCGTTCTTTGATAGCCATCATGTTGAACGGCTACTAGTATTGGAAGATGTGTAGCAGGAGAACCGTTGTTAGAACTTGTTGCAGAACCGACAATGCGCACATCTTCTTGGGGCATATACATATCCTTTTCAGCCTGAACTGTTACAAGATATGCAGACGTTATTTCAATTATATCTGATTGAGTTGTGTTATTTATTTTGTCTAACTCCGTGATTATATTCTTTGGATCAAGGGTAACGGCCACCTTGTAATTCCCGGGGATGGTGTTGATTTTTCCTGTAAAGTAAACAACTTTTGTTTCTCCAACGTGAAGAGATTCATGGAACACACCTTCGCCAATTTTATTTTTATCATTAATCCCTTCATTTGTTGAAGAAATTAAATGGACACTATAAGAAATTTCTTGAACGTTGTCAGTGAACCCGAAATTAGATAATTTAAAGCTTCCATCTAACGGTTCCTCATTGATAATAGATGTCGGTAGTAAAATCTCTTCAACCTTCAAATCTGGTAAGTTTTGATCGCTCACTTGAATCCATGTTGATGCAGGTGCAAAAATACCCTTTTCATCATCTGCATAGATTGAGACAAGCTTACCTCCATCCGTTTCACCATCATCAAGGGTCTTTATAGGAATACGAATAGAAGTTTCGCCTGCAGGAATTACAACATTTTGCGGAATCTCAATTTCACCAATTGTATCAATTGAAAGAGCAACCTCAAGGTCCTCTATGAGCGTGGAATTATGTTTCAAAATTAATTCACCCGCATTTTCTACTCCCTCCTTCATCGTAGACGGGCGAGCTGAAAGTGAAAGCGCAGGACCATCATTATCAATGATACGAAGACTGGATTCAATTACATCACCACTTGAGGGTTGTCCCGAACATCCACAAGATTCAATATAAATTGAACCTGTTACTTTGACATCTCGGACTCCATCATCAATCCCATTATCAATTGCGCCGATTGCAAAACGTACCGTTTTCGTATAAGCTGGAATCGTCACCGTTGTCGGTAAAAGAATTTGATTCATCAAAGATGGTGTTAGATTAATTGCTATTGGCGAACCAATCTCTTCGTCGTCTATACGAGAGAGTTCTGCATAAGCAGCATTCACGCCTGCACCTTCTGAAACCTCCTCTGGATAAATCGTGAGTCTTACACTTGGAACATCATCATCTTCCACCTTAAACGTCTGTTCCGAAGCAACATATCCCACAGCCGAAGCCCGAAGAGAAAGATCTGCCAAAATTTCTGCAGTCGCATTATTGACAGCCTCCAACTCAAAGGTATAAGAAGCCTCTCCCGCTGGAATTTCAATCTTTGTAGGATATGTACATTGCGAGGTGGGCACACCACTTAAATAAACCAATAACGCTTCATTTGTTACCAATTCGCGTGTAACCGTCACTGTAATTACACCATCCCCTTCACGCAAAGAGGTCTTATCAAAGGAAAGTGTTAGCTTGGGCTCCTCATTGTCTAAAATAAAAATCGATTTCTCCTCTGTAACAAATTCATTTTCAATAGCAGTCTTCAATGTAAAGGTAACTTGGCGTGTACCGTCTACCAACTGATTATCAATAGGTATAACCATCCCCGTTGCGACATTTGTCCCTGCTTTAATCGTTAAAGATCCTGGATAGGTTACAGCCGAAGTTGCTCCTGTGGCGGAAAACGTCACTGTCACAGAATCCGTCACTTCTCCGCTACGCTTGGCGTAGAAGCGCACGCCAGATGCATTCTCCTTGACTGTATCTGTTACAAACGAAAGATAGAGCCTCTTCCCCAAAATTGCGTTTGGAGTTTCCTCTAAAAGCTCCGTATCCGTCTCACGCTTTTCCAATTCAACAATCGCATCATTGCTATCCACCTTTACAACAAATGACACATCACCTGAGAGAGCAATCAATTCAGGAATCGTACACGTAATTTCTCGCTCAACTTCTGCACCAGCCTCAAGGGATTCCGTTTCTTCTCTTGTTGCTAGTGTAATACGTGTGCCATTTTTAAAGAGATAAAGACGATCCTGCCACGGGGCTGTCGCAGTCACCGTCCCAATATTTTGCACCATATATCGTACTTTTACCGTATCCATTGGCAAATATTCATCCGACTCTCGGTCAAGCGTAATAGACTTTACTAAAAGTTCGGGCAATGGGCACTGAGTGATTGTTAATGTGGACAAAGCTCTACCAGTATTCTCCCCTCCATGTTCCGTCATGCTCCCAATTGCTGTCTCAATTTCAACAATCCATTCGCCGACCAAACCCTTTAGAGGAATATTCCATATGTACGACCGATCTGTTTCACCATCACGAACGACCGTAACATTTTCAACAATATCCGCAATTACAACCTTATTTTCAGGATTCGCGACATTCACAAGACGAATCTGTTCAACGAGCTTCCCTTCCCAATTTGGATTACCAGTATTTGAAAGCGTCCAGTTAATTTCGATTGCCTCTCCCGTTTGTGCAGCCGCTTGCACCACAACATCACGAACATGCAAATCTGGCTTTAAAGTCTTGTATTGTGCTGTAGCCTGGCCGCCATATTTCAAGGAGTCTAATTCTACATCCCATCCCGTAAACATCCATCCCTCTTCGGCTTTAATTGTGGGAGGAATAATTTCACTTGTAGGTATTTGAAGTAAATTACCCCCTCCAATACGACAACCATGTGCTCCAAGATTAAACTCAACAAAAGCGCCTGCAGCTCCCATAAGCACATAAAGTCCATCAGCACGCGACATCAGCGTACCCATATTCACTAAACCGTCTCTAAATACAACAAAATTTGTTTTTGAAAGATCAATCGAAGTCTTTGAATTCTCTGTAGCTAAAACTAAAGTAAACCAACTCATCTCTGTAGTTGTATATACCGCAAATTGATCGCCGAACTGAATTTCGTCCTCAAAGGTTAAATACCCCTTTGGAGACAGCATTACCCCTGCGCTAGCATCAAATTTTACAGTTGAAGTAAATCTACCTACACCTCCAATTATGCCGGAAATTAAAACATCCCCGTTCACTGTATTGTTGATTTCAAGTGCAGGCATGTTCAAAACACGAATCGCACTAGTGGTCAATGGACCACCACTTAACGTCACCGCCGCATCACTATCAATAATAACCTCTGCTACACATACCCCCGACTCTGGAAGAAAAAGCGTAGTCGCATCAGGGACCGCAATCACAGCAGTATCCTCAAACGTAGGAACTCCAGATGACCAATTGCCAACAGTTTCCCATTTTCCATCACCTGTTGCATTCGTCCACACTGTTGAATCTTCTGATTCACCATTCCCCTCATCCATGATCCAAATCTGAATACCAGCAATGGTCAAACGGGAGACTCGTTGAGAATCCAGTGCACTCGTAATCGAAAGCACGCTGCCCGACAAGCCTTCCACAAACATGACGTTCTTCCCAATCGCGAGCTCACCTGTTGCAGAAGTTGAAGCCTTACGATCACCCCATGTTGTTGCCGCACGAGCCTCATCTCCTGTAAGAAGTGTCGTTCCGCGATAGGAATAAACTTCACCATTAATTAGCACAGGAGAGTATTTACCATTAAAGTTATCACCCGAGCCATCCCCTGAAAGGATGAGCGCCACTGCATACTTCCGATTAGCAGGAAGCCCTGTCACCGTCACGGTCGCCTTTACACGATCGAGGCTAACGCAGTCATCCAAATAACCGTAAAGCAACTTACCGTTATCCGTAGACCTGTCTGCGTTAAAACTACTCCATGTACCAAAAGAAGTCCAAGAGATGTCATAATTTACTGAATTAACTGTGACCGTAGTCTCCCCTTTAGCGCTTCCCATTACATTAAACCACTGAATAGGGGCCAGATAGATTCCCTTTGCAAAACCTATTCCAGTCGTTGTAGAAATGTTTTCCTCGTCCGAAGTTATAAAATTCACACCAAAGGAAGAGATGCATTTTAGTGAAGTTTCATCCCCTTCAGCCATCTCCATCGTCAACCCATTCCATTTGCCATTAGCATCAATCACCGCCTCCCAGTCAGAAACATGCTGCGGCAAGTAAGTCCCCGTTGCAGATGGAGAAATATTGTAAAATACATCGGAGCCAACAGTCGGTGGTTCTCCTTTAAAATCAACCGAGGTCAAACTAGAGCAACCTAGAAACGCCGACCTCCCAATCGAGGTCACACCTTCGGAAATCGTCACCGAGGTCAAACTTGAGCAAATGGCAAACGCCCCATCCCCAATTGAGGTCACGCTAGCGGGAATCATCACCGAGGTCAAACTTGAGCAATTGTCAAACGCACCATGCCCAATTGAGGTCACGCCTTCAGAAATCGTCACCGAGGTCAAACTAGAGCAATCGTCAAACGCCCACCCCCCAATTGAGGTCACGCCTTCAGGAATCGTCACCGAGGTCAAACTTGAGCAAATGCCAAACGCCCCATCCCCAATTGAGGTCACGCTAGCGGGAATCGTCACCGAGGTCAAACTTGAGCAATTGGCAAACGCCGACCTCCCAATCGAGGTCACACCTTCGGAAATCGTCACCGAGGTCAAACTTGAGCAATTGGCAAACGCCCCATCCCCAATTGAGGTCACGCTAGAGGGGATCGTCACCGAGGTCAAACTCGTGCAATCGTCAAACGCAGACACCCCAATGGTGGTCACGCTTGAGGGAATCGTCACCAAGGTCAAACTTGAGCAACCGTAAAATGCAGAATTCCCAATGGAGGTCACACCTTCTGGTATCGTCACAGAGGTCAAACTTGTGCAATCGTCAAACGCATGAAAACTAATGAAGGTCACGGGGTAACCGCCGAGGGTGGCGGGGATTTCCAACGGGCCGCTTGAATTACTACAATCGGCAACCGTAACTTTACCATTTGAAATAGTGTAAGTTAATGTAAAGTTACCCACAACTTGCGTTGCTGCAGAAACGATTGAAGATACCAACATCAATAAACCACAGAGTAGCCACTTTTTCATCTCGTGCCTCGTTTCGTTTATTCAAGACACAAAAAAGGCGTGCCTCTGAATCGACTTGTTCTCGAATGAGGCCGACCAAAGCCCTGACAGAAAACAAATACAAACAGAAACACGCCAGGGAATGGGTCCCTAACGCAGTCTCCGCAGTACGTTTCGTTCTGTCTGTTAATTTGGTCGTTTCATCCGAACGAAAAATACGCGTTAACGCATTCATCTTAAGCGTCTGAGAGGTGGTGAGAGGGCGCATCACGTCTTCACCCCAGTCAAACTATGTGCCGAATAGTATACCCCTTCTGTTAAAGTAAAGCAAGCAATCATTACAGTAACCATAAAATGTTAGTGGCTTCGCCATGGTTGAGGGCGGCGAAGACAAAGGGACAAAGAGACCATCGTAGCTTCGCTACAGTTTACAGTTTCGGGCACGATGTGCCCTACAGTTCAGAGTTTCTCAGCACTTCGTGCTCGAGCGCATATTCGGTCGCCTCGCTCCCTTGCAGTAAGAAGTCGTAAGCGCACGCTGGCGAAGAATATGTTCTGTGCAGGTCCATTGTTGGACCTGTTCATTGATTTCTGAAAACCACACTCCGAACCCAAAACCCTAAACCCAAAACCCTAAACCCAAAACATAGCGAAGCCACTCTCTTCTCTCCACACACTAAAAGTGTAGCAAAACGGAGCCAAGTAGTCAACTCCGCTCACTTAAGTCTGCTAAAATCCCGCGAAAAGTGAGCCGCTTTTCCAAGGGAAAATCGGCGACTTTACCTACCCAATTTCGCCCATTTTGGGTATCCAATTTCGCCCATATTGACCCGGAATTGCTTTAGACTTCCCTAAAAAACGGGCAGATTGTTGATAACTTTTCTATCACTCTGGGCCCAAAATTTCGCAAGGAAGCCGCTGTAGCGGAGTTGATTTTGCCCTATTTTTGACTTATCTCTTTATTTCTCAAGAAGTTATGCAGTTTTTACAAAGTTGAGCAAAAGTGCCGAAAAACCGCCAATCCGCCGACAAATTTTCAAAAAACTGCGTCGAAAAAGGTGAATTGTTGATAACTTGTTGATAACTCAAAAAAGTTTTCAACAGGCGAAAAAACTATGAAATTTTCAAAAAAGTGAACTTTTCGCGCACGGGATTTTAACCACGAATTTCACGAATATTTTAAAACCACAAAACACACAAAACACTCAAAAAAAGGACTGCGTGTGCAAAGGACTGCATGTGGGGATT
>JAEIGA010002069.1_pt1 | contig 31996 bp, 24 predicted proteins | sample 9270691 | NCBI WGS metagenome assembly JAEIGA01 (sample SAMN17057246, study PRJNA624740) | gut metagenome | biome: biome; isolation source: fecal sample | host: Bos grunniens | place: China: Xizang | collected 2019 | reverse complement strand
TGGTTAATGACATCGACACCCTTGCTACAAGCATGGAAGTGGCTATGCTCTACGACTTTATGGCAGAATATACCGAGGCTACACTCCACAGCTACAGCAAGTCGTTAGAGTATCGTCTGCAGTCTGCTCGCATATATGAGGCGCTTGACAATAAGCCCTGCATAACACGCACTAATGCCCTTCTCGCTCGCATATACCTGCGCAATGGCGACTACCATAACGCCTTCAGCTATAGCACCAGCGTCCTAAAGTCAGCAAAAAGTTTGAGTGATGTCACTTCCGAGCGCGAGGCATACCTTGTTTTGGAACAGGTTACGTATTTCTATAATAACGACATAGACCTCGCCATGGAGTACAATCACCTCGTGGCGGATAGTTATAAGGGTAAGGAGCAAGCGCATCAGACGGTGCGAGCCCTCAACAATAGGTTTAACTACTCGATGTCCTACGATGAGACACTCGACCTTACACTATTGGCTGAGACATTGTGCAAGGAGTATGGTTTTAGCGACCTGTTAATAAACGTATATCTCAACGCTTCGATGCAGTCGTTGGCGTACGAAGAGTTTGAGATGTCACTCGAATACCTCGAGCGTGCAAAGCCCCTGCTATCAAACTTCAAGGAGGAGGGATACTACTACTCGGCATTGGGTTTCTACAACCTTATGGTTGGTGATTCGAGTGAGGCGATTGTCAATTTGAAACACTCGATAGAGTTGCTTGGTCAAGATGACTTCGATGCTAAAAACGTGCACTCCTATTTTCTGCTTCAGGACATATACTTTAACCAGGAGCGATATAAGGAGGCTTACGAGGCACTTATGGCTTTTGCTGAGACATACACGCGTCAGCACAATACCTCGAATGTAGTTAACCTCTCAAAGCTTATCAACGATATGGAACTTGCTCAGGCCGATGAGCGCCTGAAGCAACACCAACGAGAGATGCAGCAAAATCAGGAGTATAATGACTTAGTGAGGCATATATATGTCGGTGTTATCTGTTTTGTCGCAGCCATTGCTATCCTTGCGTTGCAACTTTGGCATATGCAGCGTAAGAATAGCCGCCTCATTAGCATCAAGGCAGAGCAGGAGCTGCGCCATAAAAACGAGATAATTAAGGTTCAGCAGCTGCAACAATACGAAGAGCAGAATAATATGACTAAGCTATCCGAGGAGCTTATCGAGACAGTTAATATATCCGATAACCGTGAGATGCGCAACGCTCTGCGACATATTATTCATCGCTTGAATAAGAAGCATGGCTCGAACAATAACTGGGCTGAGGTGGAGAAGACATTAGCGAATAACAACGATGTATTCTTTGAGAACCTGCTAAAGGAGTACCCCAACCTCACCAAGAATGAACGTAAACTGTGCACGCTTATACATATGAACCTCTCGACTAAGGAGATTGCCAACATCACGCACCAGAGCATTGGCAGTATCAATGTTGCTCGCTCGCGCCTCCGCCAGAAGTTTGGACTCACTGACAGCGATATATCACTCATCGTCTTCCTTGATAAGTTCAAGAACTGATTAAGATAGGGTGTGTTGTTTGATTTTCAGCACTACCTTTTGAAGCTCCTTTAGTATCAATCTATGGCAACAAAATCAGCACTTTAAGTGATTGTAGGTAGAAATTAAATATCTATAAACTTGAAAAATAGAGATTAGAATGCGGTTAAAGTATTGATACACAATAATTATCCAATATCTTTAACGAGGAGGAATATTAGTAATATAAAGTATTGATTTATAATACTTTAACCATTAGGGTTTGGTTAGCTTTTGTTAACTAAACCCATATTTTTTATACCTTTTCGGTATTAAAAAGTAACATCAGTTACCCATTAGTTACTACACAACTATTCGCAAAAATTCTAATGAATAAATTTTGATACAAAATAGTATGTCTCCCCATTTTTGACTTATTTATTATGCGATACCCCGTAAAGTGTTGTTCAAATGAAAAACATTTCTTATCTTTGTTGTGCTTAACGCCTCTATAGGTAAAGAGCAGAACATTTTTTGAAAGTGTTTTCGTATTGTCCGAAGTAGGAAATGTGGTAGTTTCAAGACTGAGGGACGGCGAACAACACTCTTCCTTGTATAGCTATGTGGCTGTATGCATTCTGCATACCTACCTCATACTATTCAAGTGTGGGGTATCGCGTCGTTTATTTCAGTCAAGGTCATACCACAACCTCCTACTTGATAAGCGAAAGTCAGCTCCACACTTTCTTTGTATATATACATTTGCATATTGGGGCTAAATGTAGGAATGCAGTTTAAATTACTAACTAAAAATAATCTGCTATGTGTTCTTTTCTAAAAATAATATTTGGTTTGGTTTCCAAAAGTGAACCTGAATCAAATCGCATTGTTGCGGATATCGAGAGCACAGACGAGTTGTGGGAAGTTGTTATCAGCAATCTCCCAGAGGAAATCAAGGCGAATGTATCGGCTTTCGCAGGCAAGGCTTACATTCACATTAAACCAAATAGCAAGCACCTTGGTGTTAATGATTTCAAGTATTGCGTTGAATATTCAAAGACGAAGTCCAGAGCATATGTAAATGTAGAGACTCTCAACGGTGGCACGGAGGGCAAGGCTACTATCCAGAACTATATCGACAGCAATACTGCAGATTGCATTGTCAAGAGTGTTGTTCCACAGCAAGGAGTGAAGAACAAAGATAAGTGGAAGTGGGAGGTCACTACCCCTGCGACTGAACTTAATGCCGAACTTGCACAGTGGTATGTAGATACTATTACTGCATTTTGGAACTTCTTCGAAGAGTAAAAAGTTGATTTCATAGAGACTACTAAATCAAATAAATAATAGTTATAAAACTTACGACTATGGGTAAAATTTATCAAACTACTGACGAGCTATGGGAGGCGGCAATTAACAACCTTCCTGAAGAAATCAAGGCAAATGTATCTGCATTTGCGGGCAAGGCTTATATTCATATTAAGCCAAAGAGCAAGCACTTGGGCGTTAAGGACTTTAAATATTGTGTTGAATATTCAAAAACGAAGGCAAGAGCGTATGTCAATGTTGAGACTCTCAACGGTGGCTTAGAGGGTAAGACCGCTATTCAGAACTATATCGACAGCAATAGTGTAGATTGCATTGTCAAGAGTGTTTTTCCACAGCAGGGCGTAAAGAATAAAGATAAGTGGAAGTGGGAAGTAACGACACCCGCAACTGAACTTAACACGGAACTTGCACAATGGTATGTCGAGACAATTGTTGCTTTTTGGAATTTCTTTGAGGGGGCAACTTGTTCTAAGTCAGAGCAGGGCAAATCACAGAAACAACATATCTGTGTTGATATCGAGATTACAGAACACGAATATATGGCTTTCGATTTCGGTGATGAGATGGTTGGAGGCGAATCGTTTGTATTCAATGGCGATGATTCTCCAGGTTTCATTCGCATCACTGTGGATGGCAAAGAGATTGAATTCGATGAGGATGCTCTTTCTGACAGAAGCGAATACTCCGACTATGAGCCATTCGATATGGAGGAGAAGTGGAACAGCGAGGATATTGTAAAGTTTGGTTATTATGACAACCTTGCAGGCAAGACTTGGGAGTTCGATGTTGAGAATTTCGATATCAACAAGTTGAGTTTCTACTACGAGTGTTTTGATGCAAGTTTTGGCCCTGCGGACTATGAAAGCGAAGAACATCGTATCACCTTGCGTTATGATGGCAAAAAGGTTGAGGAGAACATAGATGCTTATAGTTGCGATTATGGCGAGTTTGAGCAGGAGTGGTATATGTACGATGATGAAGATTAGTAACAATTCTTCCATATAACAAACCATTCATAGACGAACAAATATAAGTCTGGTTATGGTAAACAATTAGGATCATTCTTTTACTTAAGATTATGAAATTAAACAATCGATTGTTACAAGACACAATAGAGTTGCAGGTGTCCTATAACTGAACTGAACAAGGACCTTGCACAGTGATATGTCGAAACAATTGTTGCTTTTTGGATTTTTTTTGAGGAATAATCTGTAGCAAATTTTCAATAACGGAGATAACCCCGAAAATAGACTTTAATATATGGCAAATTACGAAATTAAGGATGGAGTAGGAATAATTCCCGACGGAGAGACAACGGTTGCCAACCTTGCCTTTAGTCGCTGTGAAGAGTTGACAAAGGTTATTATTCCCAAAGGTGTAACAACAATCGGCAGAGAGGCTTTCAAAGATTGCAAAAATCTGACAAGTGTCGAAATACCAAGCAGTGTAACATCGATTTACGCACTTGCTTTTGCAGGTTGTAGAGCTCTTAAAAGTATTACGATACCCAAAAACCTATCAATGATTGGACTTCAAGCATTTGATGGTTGCGGTGCATTAACAAGCATCGTGGTCGAGGAGGGTAACTTTATGTATGATTCACGAAACAATTGCAACGCCATTATAAAGAGTGCTACAAATACCTTGATACGAGGTTGTTGCAATACTACAATACCCGAAAATATTGAAGAAATTGATTCATACGCATTTAGTGGTTGCACGGGTTTAATAACAATTGCAATCCCCAAGGGTGTGAAGAAAATTGGTAAGTATGCATTTTTCGGTTGCGGAGAGCTAACAAGCATTATTATTCCCAAGAGTGTTACAGAGATTAGCAAGGATGGTGTCTTCTCGCACTGCAAATCATTGACCAGTATTGTTGTGAAAGAGGGTAACGGCATCTATGACTCGCGTGAGAATTGTAATGCTATCATAAAGAGTGGCAATACGCTTGTTGCAGGTTGTTGCAATAGTGTTATTCCTAATGGCGTAGAGACATTGGGTTATGGTGCCTTTAGCGGATGTGAGACCTTAAACAGCATAGTTATCCCCGACAGCATAACCGAAATTGGAGCTTACGCCTTTAGTGATTGTACCGCACTTACAGAGGTAGTTATACCTGACAACGTAGAGTATATTGAGGAGGGTGCTTTTAATAATTCTGGACTAACAAGCATCGAGGTACCCGAGACTGTAAAGAACCTTAACGGTGTTTTCTGTGGTTGCGAGAAATTGAAAGTAGCAACAGTAAAAGGCAAGTTGGACGATTACAGAGCCGACTGTGTCTTTCCATTTCAGAATTGCCCATCGCTCGAGACGCTTACCTTCCTTGATTGTGTACGCTACATCAAGGAGGAGAGTTGTAATGGCTGCAAGTCATTGAAAAACATCTTTGTCCCAGCCAAGAAGGGCGACTACTACAAGAAGCGTTTCGTTGAGGAGTTGCACCCACTTATCGTGGAGCTTGAAGCAAAAAAGAAGAAGTAGCAAACAGCTATGAGCCTGGTTATGGCAAATAATCAGGCTCTTTACTTTATCGACCATTATGAAATTAGACGATAGATTGTTACAAGACATAATAGAGTTGCAGGGAGAGAATGAGATTTCAGCAGCGATTGAACTTTCAGCAATGATTAGACCTCAAGATGCAGAGTCGGAATCTCATCGATTTTCCACAAGGGGTGTACCCCACTATTACTATGGAAAGAGGGAGAAAGCAACTGTAGTCGTTAATCTCAACCCGGGCAAGGCGGCAAAAATCGCTGACAAAGAGTTTGAAAATGCCCCTGAAGAGTATAAGAGACAACCGACTGATCTCTTTATTGAGAACTACCACAAAGAGCAGAGGACATATTCACTAAAAGCAGAAGTCGCTGATTCTTTCGACGTGAAGCAAGCGGCATTCTTGACAGCGTGGAGAGACAATGGTATTGATTTGCCTCGAAACCCAGATTGGAACGATAAGGAGACTCGCAACATTGCCGCAAAGAGAGTTATAGACAACAAACTTCAATTAGAGTTGGTGCCATACGCATCAGCAAAGTTTGATTTCACTTCTCGATGTGTAGAACTTTTGTTTCCGTATGTGGATACGATATTGGACGAGATTTTTGCGCAAGAGAGAAAATATATCATCTTTGCATCTTCAAAATTTGAGCATATTTTCAAACATTACAACAAAGTCCACCCCAATACATTTGATCTTTCAAATCCTGCTGAACCGAGTAAAGTGCCATTGAAGGACGGCGGTTCACGTCACGGACAGTGTAGAGTTATATTCATAAACCACAATGGTGAGACTCGTCCTGCACTTATTGCTCATACTTTCCCATCACAGGCGTTAGGTCGTGCATACGAACTAATGCAGAAGTATGGCAAATTCTGCTTTGACGAATATATAAATACGATTCCATAACTCACTAAAACTCAAAGGGACACACCCACCACGACACCTAAACAAAAAGGCCTGCTGGCGTAGTTGCCGGCAGACCTTCGATATCAGAGAGTCTTGAGATTATAATCTGCTGAATGTCTCGTCTGAGTCGCTTACCATAGTATCGCCATTGACGTTGCAAACAGTGACCTCGCCACTTGAATACTTAAGAACAATACTCTTGCGAGAGAGATGCCAAGAGCCTCCAACGGTCTCAGAAATAGCCGAAAAACCAAAGGTATGCTCAAACTTACCGTTGCTCTTAACTTTAAGAACACCCGAACAATCACCAATCCAATCGCCAACAACAGCTGAGGCATCGATATAGACTGGATCAGTAGGTGTAGACTGGAGATAGTTGCTCGATACGTAGCCCACAACGCCATTTACACGCACCTTACTCCACTTGCCCTCAACACCAAGAAGCTCTGCACCATCAGGGCCATTGTTAAGTCTCGCCAAGATCTGCGACTGGGTTGTAGGCTGAGCTCGCACATTAAGATAGCCGTCGTAGCAGTTTGAGTAGACCATAGGTCCAGCGACTGCAGCAGCCTCGGCTGTAGACTCATTGGCATTAGCACTCTCCTTAGCAGCACATAGCTCAATACCAGAGAAAGCGAGCAACATAGTAGTTGCAAAAAGCAAAAGTTTCTTCATAGTTTACTATTTTCAGGATTATAAATTGTCATTAAGCAGTACAAATACTACCCTTTTTCTGGCTCAAACGCAAATATTTGAGACCTCTTTATTATGCGATAGCACGAATGCATTCTATGGGTAAAGGTTATTACAAATTCACGTAAGGCTTCACCCACTTACGATATGCTTCCAACTGTGCTGGGGTGTAGTAAGCACGCTTATAGATAGTACCCTCAGACTCAATCTGGTGCTTCTCAACATCGATATTATAGCGGCTAATAGTACGCTCAACCTCGCCGTTTACAAAACTATAGACCTGAGTAAAGACGATGCGACTCTCCTCGAGATGCCACTTACCGGCGTGTGAGATTCCACCCTCACAGAAGCTATCATTATAGTAGCCATAGGTACCATCAGTAAAGACGATGTAGTCGCAATGGCCGCCCCACATAGCTCCTTCGATACGCCAAGCACCAGCGATGAAGCCTGGGTCAATGTTGACTGGCTTAGTAGGCGTGTTCTGCAACAAAGAGCTGCGAATATAACCCGTTTCACCCTCACTACATTTAACCTTTGTCCACTGACCCTCAACGCCAATAAACTCAGCACCAATAGGGCCATTACGGAGCTCGCCAACAATCTCTGAATTGTTATTAGGCTCTAAACGAATGTTGGCAAAGCCATCGTAGGCATTCGAGTAGACCATAGGCACAGTAGGCTCCTGGATAACCTCCTCGGCAGCCACTTCAGCACTCTCTGATTGTGTTTCACTGCCATTCTTATTACTCTGTCCACACGACACAACAAGCAACGCTGCGGCTGCTAAGAAAAACAGTCTCTTCATAGATTATCACTTTTTTTTTGTTAGTCAACTACCTCAAAAGTAGCATATTTTTTTCACAAACACAAATATTTCGGGAATAAAGCAGATTGTTGTTAGTAATATTATTCATATATTTGTACGATATTTTGCATACAAACAGACTATGAGTCGCAGAATAGCAGAGATATTATCAACCACGCTTAGAGCACTTGCCACACTTGTGCTCGTGGCACTATTGGCCATTGTGGCTACGGGTATAAGTCCTATATACTCATTTCCCGAGCCTCAGCCCTTTAGTGGCCCAGACATCTTCAACCCATATCGCAACATCGACACCACACACTGCTGGAAGCGTGCCAACTTCCACACCCACACCCGCGTGGATGGTATAATGAACGAGTGCGAACTATGGCCTGAGGGCGTTATCGAGGCCTACGACAAGTTTGGCTACGACATAGTGGCATTCTCAAACCACAACGAGATAACCACCCACCCCGTGTCTGAGCTCCAAGTGGACCTCTACGAGCACGGCTACAACCTGCTCAAGTTTCACAAGCTCGTATTTGGGCCCAAAGAGGGCGTATGGCGGTTCGACCACCTCCTGCCCATCTTAGCTTCGCAGCGTCAGTATCAGATAGATCGACTCACCAAGAGCTGCGACATACTCCAACTCAACCACCCGCTACGCACGCTGCTAACGACCGACTGTATGTTGCGAAAGCTCGAGGGATACTCGATAATGGAGCTTGACAGCGGACGCTCGACAGAGAACGAATATTGGGACACAGCACTGAGTGCCGGCCACTACAGCTTTGGCCTTGCGGGCGACGACCTCCACTACCCCGACCGAAGCTCGAAGATAGCCATTCGCTGCAGCTTTCTATGCTCGCCATCGGCAACATACGCCGACATACTTCGCACACTGCAAGAGGGTTGCTACTACTCTATGCGACTACCCGACTACGGCTCGGGCGATTGGCAGATAAAGCAGGAGCAAAACAGCAACATCCCAGAGATTAGCACGATATGTGTTGAGGGAGACAAGATATATGCCCAATTCACCGAGAGTGCTGAGAAGATTGTTATCTTCGGCTACAACCATACGACACTCTGCGAAGAGCTAAACAGCTCGACCATAGAGTATTGCTTAGGCCCAAATGAGCCTTATGCCCGCATTGTGGCCTACTTCGCAGATGGCGAGGTGATATACACCAACCCCTTTGCTCGCTACGACAGCACCACACAGACATCGCCCGTGCGAGAGGCTACTCACTCAATAGACTGGGTGATGACAATAGTATTCAACCTCACGCTCATCGCCATTGCTACACTCATCTCGGTGGCTATCGCAAGGCTATGGCGAAGACGAGGATAAAGAGATAGACCTATGGCAAAAGCAAAAAAAGAGAGAAAGAGTAAAGCAACAAAATCTAATCGCAAGATTCACATAGCGATAGTCGCAGCACTGGTGAGCATATTCACACTCGTGGCCTATAACATCCCCCTACTCAAGGGTGTTGCCGAGAGCTTGGAGGGTGGGTTCAACGGTGTGCTGATATTTAGCAGCCTCACGATCATAATCCTCGCTGTGCACTTTGTGCTAGTCTACCTGCTGCTATACATAGGTCGCATAGTGGGCAAGATAATAATCGGCATATCGTTTATTTTCAACTCGTTGGCCCTATATTTCATAAATAGCTACGAGGTGCTCATCACAAGCGAAATGATGGGCAACGTGTTTAACACTCGCTACTCGGAGGCCTCTGGCTACTTCTCGCTCTCGGGCGTAGCCTACTTCTTATTATTGGGCGTTGTACCCTGCGTGGTGCTCTTCATCGCCAAGATAGACTACGGCAAGGCCAAGCACTGGGGCATAAGCTCGGCTGTGACACTGGTGACAATACTCGGATTCAGCCTTGCAAACCTGAACAACACCCTCTGGATTGACCGCAACGTACCAAGGCTCGGCAGCCTGACACTACCCTGGTCGTACACCGTGAACACCATACGCTACTACAACAACTGGAAACGCCTCAACCAGAAGGAGATACTGCTCCCCGATGCCTCGATACGCAACAACGAGCGTGAGGTGTGTGTGCTAATCATTGGCGAGTCGGCACGCAGAGCCAACTTCTCGATATATGGCTACCAGCGAGCCACAACACCCCTTATCGAGAGCGACGGCGTGACAGCTCTTGAGGCTGAGTCAGCAGCGACATACACCACAGCGGGTGTCAAGGCCATCGTCGACCACAAGGCGACAAACACCCTCTACGAGATACTACCCAACTACCTGTATCGCACAGGAGTAGATGTCGTATGGCGAACAAGCAACTGGGGCGAGCCTCCACTCCACATCGAGCGTGTTGAGAAGGTTGCTGACCTCAAAGCCCGCTATCCTGAGGCAGATGCCGAGTACGACGGCATACTCTTTGAGGGTCTTGGCGAGGTTATCCAGGCAAGCGACAAAGAGAAGGTGCTCATAGTGATTCACACAAGCACTAGCCACGGCCCTACATACTACAAAAAGTATCCAGCTGAGTTTGAGCAGTATAGGCCCGTATGTACCACCGTGGAGATGTCGGAGGCCGATGCCCAGGAGCTGATAAATGCCTACGACAACTCGATACTCTATACCGACTACCTCATCCACACGGCCATAGAGCAGCTCCGCGAGCTTGAGGGGTGGAGGGCGACACTACTCTTCGTGTCGGACCACGGCGAGTCACTCGGCGAGAACAACCTCTATATGCACGGAATGCCAAAGTCGATGGCCCCACGCGAACAGTTCGAGATACCCTTCATCGTATGGACCTCGGACAACCGCACGACAACGCAGAGCGAGGTAGGACAGTACCACGTGTTCCACTCGGTGCTCAACGCTCTGAGCATTGAGAGCCCCATATACGACGCCGAGTATGACATATTTTTAAAAGATGAGTAGCATCATACGAAACAGATATCTTTGCAAAAATAAGACGTTATGACAAACATAGTAGACTATCAGCACGGACTCCCCGAGAAGGAGTGCGTGAGCCCCGAAGATAGGGCCTTTATGCAGAGAGCCATAGACCTCTCAATACGCAACATCGAAGAGGGCGGAGGCCCCTTTGGTGCGGTTATCGTGCGTGATGGCAAGGTTGTGGCCGAGGGTGCCAACCGTGTGGTGCCCAACAACGATCCTACGGCACACGCCGAGGTGGTGGCAATACGCAATGCCTGCCGTGAGCTCGAGACCTTTGACCTTAGCGGATGCACGGTCTACACCTCGTGTGAGCCCTGCCCGATGTGTCTGAGTGCCTTGTACTGGGCTGGTATAGAGCGTATATGCTACGCCAACACCAAGCTCGACGCTGCAGCCATCGACTTCGACGACTCGTTCATCTACGACCAGCTACGACTCGACTACGATCGCCGCTCGATACACTGCGAACACTTTATGCGTCGTGAGGCTCTCGAGGCCTTCAGAAACTGGAGCGACAAGACCGACAAGGTGGAGTATTGATTTTGGAGGGGGAGATTAGGGAACTTAGGGAAGTTAAGGAATTTAGAGAAGCCTGTCTGTGCCATCCCTAAACTCCTTAAACTCCTTAAACTCACTAACTTCCTTAAGGTAATTATGCTCCCTAACAACCAAACATCAAAAACCAATAACTGTTATGAAACTTAGATACAACGTTGACGACCGACTTCCGCTATCACAGCTCGCACTCTACGCCCTGCAGTGGTTTATCCTTGCCGTGGCTGTTGTCGTGACGAGCGTCTTTGTGGCTCAGGGCACACCCGAGGAGAGGCTCTTCTACGCCCAGAAGCTCTTTGCAGTGATGGGTGTTGCAGGCTTTGTGCAGGTGGTGTGGGGACACCGTATGCCCATTGTCGTAGGCCCCGCAGCGGTACTCTTGGTAGGCGTGCTATCGGCTCTTGGCAGCCAGGCAGATAGCGATGCTATATACTCGTCGATAGCCATTGGTGGCGTGCTCATCACCCTACTCTCGTTTGGAGGCTTGATGCGTTATGTGCAGCGACTATTCACTCCACGCATCATCATCGTGATACTGATGCTCATAGCCTTCACATTAGCCCCCGTAATCAAGAACCTCGTCTTTCCAACCGGGGCTACCGAGGGTCAACACCTCTTCGGACTCCTCTTTGCCATCGTGGCAACACCCCTGATGGTGGTACTCAACCGCACGCTACAGGGAGTGGCCAAGAGCCTGGTGATACCCATCGCCCTTGTAGCGGGTAGCATAGCCTACTACGCACTCTTCCCCGTGGCGGAGTTTACGCATAGCAGCGTGACTCTCGAAGGGTTGTTCATCTCGGAGTTCAAGTTCGACATTGGCGTTGTGGTGGCCTTCGTGATATGCTACATTGCCCTATTTATCAACGACATAAGCTCTATTGAGTCGCTTGGAGCGATGCTCCAAACACCCGATATGGAGCGTCGTATGCGTCGTGGAGTAGGCCTCACAGGTCTTTTTAACATCGTTGCGGGAGCCCTTGGTGTGCTCGGCCCCGTTAACTACTCGATGAGCCCTGGCGTCGTGGCCTCGACACGCTGTGCCTCACGCTACGCACTCATCCCAGCCACACTCCTTCTTGTGGTGTGTGCCCTATCTGACCGTCTCATATGGATACTCACGTCGATACCCAACCCCGTGATTGGTGTGATACTACTCTTCTTGATGGGCACTCAGCTTGCCGCCTCGCTCGAGATGGTACACTCGACACGTTCGGTTGCAAGCTTTGGCAATGGTCTCACGGTGGGTCTTCCGCTGATGGTGGCTATGCTCTTCCAGCTTATGCCACGCGGCATTGCTCCACAGATCATCGAGCCGCTCGTTGGTAACGGCTTTGCTATGGGCGTTATAATGGTTGTTTTGCTCGAACACGTGGTCAACAGAGCACCAAAAGTTGAAAAAGAGTGATAAAGGTTCATAATCTGTTGAAAAATTAAGCGAAGTTTATACCTATTATTATACTTTATTTACTATCTTTGTAGCCGTAAAATTGCGTCGTGAGCAAAACACGACATCTAAACGATAGATATTATGAGTAACACATTGGTAGTTGTTGGTGCCCAGTGGGGCGACGAGGGTAAGGGTAAAATCACCGATTTCTACGCTGGTGACGCCGACGTCGTAGTACGCCATCAGGGTGGTAACAACGCTGGTCACACAATCGTCTTCGACGGTAAGAAGTTTGCCCTTCAGTCAATCCCATCGGGTGTTTTCAACCCCCATATCATAAACATTATGGCCAACGGTATGGTCATCAACCCAGTCTCGTTGTTCGAGGAGTTGGAGCGTCTGCACTCTGCAGGTATCACCGACTACAAACTCTTCATCTCGGACCGTGCAGCCTGCGTTATGCCCTACCACTCTATGCTCGACGGTGCCTACGAGGCACTCAAGGGTGGCCGTCAGATTGGCACAACAAAGAAGGGTATCGGCCCAGCATATACCGACAAGTATAGCCGCGTAGGAATCCGCATCGGCGATCTCCTCGACAAGGAGTACTTCGCAGAGCGTCTCAAGGATGCCCTTATGCAGAAGAACATCGAACTCCAGGCACTCGGTATGGAGCCTTGTGACTTCGACACCATCTACAACCAGTATATCGCTCTTGGTGAGCGTCTTCGCCCAATGATTTGCGACACCTCGGTGCTCCTCAACCGCCTCGTGGAGGAGGGCAAGAAGGTGCTGTTCGAGGGTGCTCAGGGTGTTATGCTCTGCATAGACCACGGCACATACCCCTTCGTGACATCATCGAGCCCTACGGCAGCAAGCGTGCCTGTGAATACAGGTATTGCACCTCGCTACGTCGACAACGTTATGGGCGTGGCTAAGGCCTACACAACGCGTGTTGGCGAGGGCCCATTCCCATCGGAGCTCTTCGACGAGCGTGCCGACTACATCCGTGAGCGTGGCCACGAGTATGGCACAGTGACAGGTCGTCCTCGTCGTGTGGGTTGGCTCGACACAGTGGTGCTCAACCACGTGCGTCGCATCAGCGGCCTCAACTACCTCTCGTTGATGTTGTTCGACGTATTGTCTGGCCTCGACAAGATTCGCATCTGCACAGGCTACAAGCTCGATGGCAAGGATATCGACTACGTGCCTTCAACCATCGCACAGCTCGAGCGTGTGGAGGCTCAGTATATCGAGCTCGACGGCTGGCAGGAGGATATCACCGCTGTTAAGTCGTACGACGAGCTTCCAGCAAATGCTAAGGCCTATATCGCTAAGCTCGAGGAGCTTACAGGTGTAGAGGTAGCCGTAGTATCTGTAGGTCCCGACCGCGAGCAGACAATTATCCGCAAGCAGATATTCTAACATATCGCCCAATAGTAGAGGGGTCCTATCTTCAGCAACGGAGATAGGACCTCTGCGTTTGTGCGGTGCAACGGGATGTCAACTACGGCGGGTTAGAATTGTTTTTTCTTCTTCATTCTTTTCGAAAACAGTATGTTTTGAAAATTAGAAAAAGGGGGTGATAGCTGCCGATATTGGCACGAAATCTAAAATTTCCATCCAATTATTCGCATATTTGGCAAAAAATTTATAACTTTGGGATTCAAAGTGTACCTATACAACAAGAATTATTGAGAAATATCGAGATAGTATGAATGCTAAGTATCAACTCCCTAAGCACGGTGGCCTCGACAAGGAGTCAGCACCCAAGGATATAGTACATCGCTATGAGCGAATCCCAACACGCGTATTCGAGAACGAGTATGGCGGTGTGCAGTATGTTGCCGACATCATCTGCCGCCTCATACGCAACCACCAGAACAACGCCTCGGCACGCGACATCTACGAGGAGCTACCCCCATTTGTGCTCGGCCTGACCACAGGACGCACACCGCTGGGCCTATATCGTGAGCTCGTGAAGCGTTACCAGAGTGGCGAGGTGTCGTTTAAGAATGTGGCGGTATACTCGCTCGACGAGTTCTACCCCATTGCCCGCACCGACAGAGAGAGCCGCAACTACCGTATTCACGACGAGTTCCTGAAGCATATAGACATACTCCCAGAGAATATCCACACCCCCGATGGCACTGTACCCCAGAGCGAGGTGTCGGAGTATTGTGCGGCATACGAGAAGTCGATACGCAAGATTGACCTTATGATCATCGGTATGGGCGAGGAGGGACAGCTCGGATTCAACGAGCAGGGCTCCTATGCTAAGTCGCAGACACGCCTCGTGGAGCTCTCGCACAACTCTCGCAAGGTGCAGTCGCAGCAGTTCCACAGCTTCGAGAATACACCTAAGATGGCTATCACTATGGGTCTGGGCACCATTATGCGTGCCGACCGCATCATCGTGATGGCGTGGGGCGAGGAGAAGGCCCCAGTGGTTCTGCGTGTTGTCGAGGGCGAGATATCTGACCTCGTGCCTGCAAGCCACCTCCAGCAGCACCCAGCAATCGAGATGATCATCGACGAGAATGCCGCCGAGAACCTCACACGCGAGCAGACACCGTGGCTCGTAGGCCCTTGCAACTGGACGCCAAAGTTTGTGCGTAAGGCTGTGGTATGGCTTTGTGGCAAGGTGGGAAAACCTATCTTGAAGCTCACATACAAAGACTACATCGAGAACTCGCTCGGCGAGCTACTCGAGAAGTGCGGCACATATAACAATGTCAACATACGCGTATTCAACGACTTGCAGCACACCATCACCGGCTGGCCAGGAGGCAAACCAAATGCCGACGACTCGACACGTCCTGCACCGTCGCTGCCATACCCTAAGCGAGCACTCATCTTCTCGCCACACCCCGACGACGACGTGATATCTATGGGTGGCACCTTCATCCGTCTTGTGGAGCAGGGTCACGACGTACACGTAGCATACCAGACATCGGGCAACGTGGCTGTTCACGACGATGTGGTGATTCAGAATGTCGACACAGCACGCGAGCTCGGCCTTGGCAACGACTACGACGAGGTGCGTCAGCTTATCGCCACAAAGAGACGCGGCGAAGCTGAGCCACGCAAGCTCCTCGACATCAAGGGTGCTATACGCCGTGCTGAGGCTCGTGCTGCGGTACGCTCATTCGGCCTCAACCCCGACACCAATGCCCACTTCCTGAATATGCCATTCTACGAGACGGGAGGCATCCAGAAGGGAACCATAACAGACAAGGATATCGACATAATCATCAAGCTCTTACGCGAGATACGTCCTCACCAGATTTATGCTGCGGGCGACCTTGCCGACCCCCACGGCACACACCGCATCTGCATCGAGGCACTCCTGGAGGCTCTCGACCGCACAAAGGATGACGACTGGCGTAAGGAGTGCCACTTGTGGCTCTACCGCGGTGCCTGGATGGAGTGGAACCTCGGCTTGGTGGATATGGCCGTGCCACTCTCGCCCGACGAGATGCTCAAGAAGCGTCACGCCATCTACCGCCACCTCTCGCAGAAGGACATAGTGCCATTCCCTGGTAGCGACACCCGCGAGTTCTGGCAGCGTGCCGAGGAGCGTACGCAGAACACTGCAAAACTCTACGACAAGCTAGGAATGGCTGAGTACCAGGCAATTGAAGTATTTGTAAAGATGTTTTAATCTACGGCGAGGGGCTACATCTCCAAATGTAGGTGTGCTCCCTGAAACCGTACTAACGATAAGAGATTACACAAAAATTAGAAATAGATATGAGAGTCATCATCAAAGATAGATCATCAGAGGTAGCCGAGTGGGCTGCAGCGTATATCGTAAGCGAGATCAAGGCTAAGGCGTCAAAGACAGATGCACCATTTGTGCTCGGCCTCCCTACAGGCTCAACACCGCTCGAGACCTACCGCGAACTTATTCGCCTGCATAAGGCTGGCGAGGTGTCGTTCAAGAATGTTGTTACGTTCAATATGGACGAGTATGTGGGCCTCGAGGAGTCGCACCCTGAGAGCTACCACTCGTTTATGTGGACCAACTTCTTCTCGCACATCGACATCGACCCCAAGAACGTACATATCCTCAATGGCAATGCTGAGGACCTTGTGGCAGAGTGCGAGGCATACGAGGCGGCTATCGTGGAGGCTGGAGGCATCGACCTCTTTATGGGTGGCGTAGGCGAGGATGGCCATATCGCTTTCAACGAGCCATTCTCATCGCTCGAGTCACGCACACGCATCAAGACCCTCACACCCGACACTATTGCTGTGAACTCACGCTTCTTTGGCGGCGACATCTCGAAGGTACCAACACAGGCTCTCACCGTGGGTGTGGCAACAATACTCTCGGCTGGCAAGGTGATGATCCTTGCCACAGGCCCTAAGAAGGCTCGTGCCCTACGTCACGCCATCGAGGGCAGCTACAACCACCAGTGGACACTCTCGGCACTGCAGACACACCCTGCGGGAATCATCGTCTGCGACGACAGTGCTGCCGAGGAGCTAAGGGTGGCGACATACCGCTACTTCAAAAACATCGAGAAGTAACAGAGGAAACAACAAGCAACGGGGTTGTCGACAAGGAGTTGTGACAGCCCCATTTTTATCTTTCGGAGAATGGATTTTAAACTTGTGGCAGACTATGAGCCTGCAGGCGACCAGCCGAAGGCTATTGAGCAACTTGTCAGTGCTGTGAATGCTGGCGAGGAGAACTCCACGTTGCTTGGTGTGACAGGCTCGGGTAAGACATTTACTATGGCCAATGTCATCGCCCAGCTCAACCGCCCTACGCTCATTTTGAGCCACAACAAGACCCTTGCGGCACAGCTCTACGGCGAGTTTAAGAACTTCTTTCCCGACAATGCTGTTGAGTTCTTCGTGTCGTACTACGACTACTACCAGCCTGAGGCCTACATACCCTCGACACGCACATATATCGAAAAGGAGCTCTCCATAAATGATGATATCGAGAAGCTGAGGCTCAAGACCGTGTCGTCGCTACTCTCGGGACGTAGAGATGTGATTGTGGTGTCGAGTGTGTCGTGCATATACGGCTGCGGCAACCCCGAGGATTTCCACGCTACGGCCATAGAGATCAAGGTTGGCGACAGAGTTGACCGCCGAATACTGCTAAGACGGTTTGTCGAGGCATTATACACCCGCGTAGAGTCGGAGCTCACTCCCGCAACCTTCCGTGTGCTTGGCGAGACGATAGATATTATGGCGGCCTTTGGTGAGTTTGGCGAGCAGTGCTTCCGCATCACATTCTTCGACGACGAGGTGGAGTCGATACACAGCATCGACCACGCAACGGGCAAGAGGCTCGGCTCGTTGGATAGCATAAGGCTCTATCCGACAAACCTCTTCGTGACGACACAGGAACGCATAAATAGTGCTATATCAGACATCTACGCCGACCTCGCAAAGCAGATAAAATTCTTCGAGGACGAGGGTATGGAGGAGGAGGCACAACGCATCAAGCAGCGTGTGGAGTACGACCTCGAGATGATCAAGGAGCTGGGCTACTGCTCGGGTATCGAGAACTACTCGCGATATTTCGATGGTCGTCCTGCAGGCTCACGCCCCTTCTGCCTACTCGACTACTTCCCCGACGACTTCATCACAATCATCGACGAGAGCCACGTGACCGTGCCTCAGATAAACGGTATGTATGGCGGCGACCGTGCCCGCAAGGAGAACCTTGTAGAATATGGCTATCGTCTGCCCGCTGCCAAGGACAACCGCCCGCTCAAGTTCCACGAGTGGGAGAGACTCTCGCCAACAAAGATATTTGTGAGTGCCACGCCCGCCGAGTATGAGATTACCCATAGCAAGGGTATCGTCATCGAGCAGCTGGTGCGTCCGACATACATCGTCGACCCATACATCTGTGTGCGACCCAAAGAGAACCAGATTGACAACCTGCTCGAGGATATAAACATCGAGACACGCAAGGGCAACAAGGTGCTGGTCACAACACTTACGAAGCGTCTTGCAGAGGAGCTCTCGGGATATTTCGACCGCATAGGCATACGCAACAGCTACTTGCACTGCGGTGTAGACACTATGCAACGTGTGCAAATACTTGACAATATGCGTGATGACAACATTGACGTCATCATAGGTGTCAACCTTCTGCGCGAGGGTCTCGACCTTCCTGATGTGTCGCTTGTGGCGATATTCGATGCCGACACCGAGGGATTTTTGCGTACGCCACGAGCAATGACACAGATGGCCGGACGTGCTGCACGCCACCCCAATGGCTATGTGATAATGTATGCCGATGAGATTAGCCGCTCGATGTCGAAGACCATACACGAGACCAACCGTCGTCGCGAGAAGCAGATACGCTTCAACGCTGAGCACCACACAAGACCTCGCAAGGCCCGCAAGTCGGTGGGCCTGGGACAGAGTGCCCTGCTTGGCGAGTGCAGCACTGAGCGACCCACAAATATGACCGCCTACCCTATCACGGAGGACCACTACGCCACAGCTGCCGAGGAGGTTGCTGAGTACACCACAACGGAGAGCATCAAGGAGCTAATAGCCAAAACCAAAGAGGAGATGCTGCGTGCTGCCAAGTCGCTCGACTACCTCGCCGCAGCCCGCCACCGCGACAAGATCAAGGAGTTAGAGAAGCTCCTTTAAATAGAGAGATTAGGACCATTACTGACTACTCGCTTTGAGTTGGTAATGGTCTCTTTTTTTATCTTATCTCCACATCGTCTCCCCCCCCCTATCACCCATTGCTCGCATCAACACTGCGACTATCTCACAATTAATTTATGTTTGACACAACCTGTCAAAATCGTGTCGTTACTTTGCACCCAGAAACAGAACAACTAAAACCTACAACTATGAGCCTTAACTACACGATAGACTGTCGCCACTGTGGCAACCACACACAGTTTGAGTTCTACACCAACAATCGAACAATGCGTCACGACAACATCGACGCCATTATGCACATCGACACCGAGTGTGCCATACGCTGCCCTATATGTCGCTCAAAACTAAACACTTCCGAGGCGGACTTTCGTGCTCAGGTGAAGGTTGCACGCACGGCATAACAAGCACTTATACCGCCATAAGTAAAAAGTAAGAGGATGGTTGCTCGTATTACGAAAAAAAATCGTAACTTTGAGACATAATAATAATTAAATAGGAGCAATTATGATAAAGATTAACATAGGGGACCAGATCCCACAATTCACAAGCACAACAACCGAGGGCACAGAGTTCACACTCGACAACCTTAAGGGAACACCAACAATCCTCTACTTCTACCCCAAGGACAACACCTCGGGATGCACACTCGAGGCCAAGAGCCTGCGTGACGGCAAGGAGGAGCTTATGAAGCGTGGCTACAAGATTGTTGGCGTGAGCCCCGACTCGGTGAAGTCGCACCAGAACTTCTGCACCAAGCACGAGCTTAACTTCACACTCCTCTCAGATGCCGACCACTCGCTATCGGAGGCTGTGGGCGTGTGGCAGAAGAAGAAGATGTGCGGCAGAGAGTATATGGGAATCGTACGCACAACACTGCTCTTAGATGCTGAGGCACGCGTGACACACATCATCGCAAAGGTCGACACCAAAGACGCGTACGGCCAGATTATCAAGTTATTAGACAAGGAGTAAACAAAAAAAACGTAATATACTATGGCAGAGAAAACACAGGTTAACGCCGATAAGCTCAAGGTGCTGTCGGCCGTAATGGACAAGATTGAGAAGGACTTCGGCAAGGGCTCTATTATGCGTATGTCGAGCGAGTCGGTCACCGACGTTCCCGTAATCCCCACAGGCTCAATCACTCTCGACATTGCGTTGGGCGTAGGTGGCTACCCTAAGGGTCGTGTAATCGAGATCTTCGGCCCTGAGTCATCAGGTAAGACCACGCTCGCAATTCACGCCATTGCCGAGGCACAGAAGGCTGGCGGCATCGCAGCATTCATCGACGCTGAGCACGCCTTCGACAGCTACTACGCACAGAAACTTGGCGTGGATGTTGATAACCTCCTCGTGTCGCAGCCCGACAACGGCGAGCAGGCACTCGAGATTGCCGACTCACTCATTCGCTCGAGTGCTATCGACATCATCGTTATCGACTCAGTTGCGGCCCTCACACCAAAGGCCGAGATCGAGGGCGAGATGGGCGACTCGAAGATGGGTCTCCAGGCACGACTTATGTCGCAGGCACTTCGCAAGCTAACAGCCTCAATATCAAAGACAAAGACCGTATGTATCTTTATTAACCAGCTCCGCGACAAGATTGGCGTGGTATATGGTAATCCAGAGACTACAACGGGTGGTAACGCCCTCAAGTTCTACGCCAGCGTCCGCATCGACATCCGCCGCACATCGGTAATCAAGGATGGCGAGGATCAGCTCGGAACACGCACCAAGGTTAAGGTCGTGAAGAATAAGGTGGCACCTCCATTCAAGAAGGCTGAGTTCGACATTATGTTCGGCGAGGGTATCTCTAAGCTCGGCGAGATTATCGACCTCGGCGTAGAGTTCGAGATCATCCGCAAGTCAGGATCGTGGTTCTCGTATGGCGACCGCAAGATTGGCCAGGGCCGCGACTCTGTGAAGGAGGTTCTCAGAGCCGATGGAGCACTTCGAGAGGAGATTGAGCTTCGCGTGCGTGAGGCTATGCGTGAGGCCCGCGAGAAGTAGACAAAACATAAAACAACTACACACCAAACACGGCTACCCTAAGTGGTAGTCGTGCTTTGGCATATAAATCAACGAGTTATGGAGTACACGCCGCAAGATGAGATATTGATAGAGGAGAAGTGGCAAGAGCTTGTCGAGGCTTGTCGCAAGGCCAAGATATGCAAACGCAACGACGATTGGCAGTTCATAAAGCGTGCCTACTTCCTTGCCAAGGAGGCCCACAAGGGTGTGCGTCGTCGCTCTGGCGAGCCATACATCATACACCCCATCGAGGTGGCCCTCATCGCCGTACGCGAGATTGGCCTCGGCAAGAAATCTGTCGTCGCGGCACTGCTCCACGACGTGGTAGAGGATACCGAATATAGTGTCGAAGACATCGCTCGCATCTTCTCACCAAAGATAGCCTCGATGGTCGATGGACTAACCAAGATGGCGGGTGTCTTCAACTCGAAAAGCTCCGAGCAGGCAGAGTACTTCCGCAAGGTGCTGCTCACACTCTCGGACGATGTGCGTGTCATAATCATCAAGATTGCCGACCGCCTGCACAATATGCGTACACTGGGTGCAATGCCCCACGACAAGCAGATTAAGATCACGAGCGAGACCATCTACCTCTTCGTGCCGCTGGCCTATCGTCTTGGCTTACACGCAATTAAGAGCGAGATGGAGGACCTCTGCATGAAGTATCGCTTCCCCGAGGAGTACGAACAGATACGCCGCAAAATCGAGGAGACAGAGCCCGAGCGACAGCAGTATATCGAGCGTTTTATGGCTCCAATCAAGGAGGTGCTCGACCGCAACAACTTCCAGTACGAGATGAAGGCTCGCGTCAAGAGCATATACTCGATATGGAACAAGATGCGTCGCAAGGAGATACCTTTCGAGGAGGTCTACGACCTCTTCGCCATACGCATCGTCTTTAAGACCCTGCCCTTCCCCTCGGAGAAGACACAGTGTTGGCAGATATACTCCTGCGTAACAGACATCTACACCCCCAAACCCGACCGCCTACGCGACTGGATATCGATACCCAAGAGCAACGGCTACGAGGCCCTACACTCAACCGTAATGGGACCCGACGGCATATGGGTAGAGGTTCAAGTACGCACCGAGCGTATGGACGACATCGCCGAGCGAGGATTTGCCGCCCACTGGAAGTATAAGCACGCCTCGATAACACAGGAGGAGGATGGCCTTGACAAGTGGCTCAGGAAGGTGCGTGAAGCCCTCAGCAGCAACACTGAGAATGCTCACGAGTTTCTCGACAACTTCAAACTATCGCTATATAAGACAGACGTCGTGGTATTCACCCCCAAGGGTGAGCCCCAGACACTCCCCTACGGAGCCTCGGTACTCGACTTCGCATACGAGATCCACACCAACATCGGCAACCACGCCATAGGTGCCAAGATCAACCACCGCATAACCCCCGTCACAACACGCCTAAATAGCGGCGACCAGGTGGAGGTCATCACAGCTGAGAGTGCTCGTCCAAAGGCCGAGTGGCTCGACACGGTGGTAACCAGCAAGGCAAGACAGGCCATACAGGACTTCCTCAAGGGCGAGCAACAGAACAACGTAGAGAATGGTATGCAGATACTCTCCGACGAGCTGGCAAAGTACAACGTCAAGCTTAGCGGCCGCGTGTTACGCAAGCTCATACCTGCCTACGACTGCAAGTACAAGGATGAGCTATATAGCAAGATCGGTGCGGGCATCATCAAGCTCGACAACCTCGACAAGCTACTCAAGGAGAACACCTCTCGCAAGATCCTCAAGTTCTGGAGGGTGCTACTACCTGGCAACAACGACGACGACAAGGATCTCGACTTGGACCTTGACGACGAGGCATCGTCGCTTGACGAGCAGGCTCTCGAGGAGGAGCCACAGCCCAGAGAGGAGAACCTAGAGCCTATTATGGCAGAGTGCTGCGAGCCTATCCCTGGCGACAATGTGGTTGGCTATCGCGACCCAGTAACAGGGCGTATTACCATACACAAATCGACGTGCGACACTCTCATACGTCTTGCCGCACAACACGGCGAAAACATCATCCGCGACGAGATACGCTGGTCGCAGCAGAAGGCTGTGTCGTACCTTGCGACAATCGAGATTTACGGCATAGACCGCCCTGGAATCATCCTCGATTTAACGAAAGTTATCACAGCATACTTCAACATAAATATGCGTGCTATCAGCGTACAATCGCACGATGGCATATTCGAGGGAACACTCAGCCTCTATGTCAAGGACATCGAGAGCCTAAACCATCTGTTGGAGAATATCCGCAAGGTTAAGGGCATCGAGCAGGTGAAGCGAACACTTAGCACATAAGAGCTCATAACTCATCAAAAGTGAGGATATAGACGAGCTAAACGGGTGCTTGAGAGCTTTCAAAGGCACACATTATGGAGATTATAAAAGATAAGAAAATAGACTAATTTTAAACTAAAAGAGAAAAAGAGTTATGGCATCAATTTTTTCACGAATTGTAGCGGGCGAAATCCCAAGCTACAAGGTTGCCGAGAACGACAAGTTCTACGCATTCCTCGACATCGCTCCATTGGCTAAGGGCCACACATTGGTGATTCCTAAGCGTGAGGTTGACTATTTCTTCGACCTGGAGGACGACGAGCTTCAGGAGATGATCGTATTTGCTAAGGAGATTGCGAAGAAAATTAAGGCAACTACAGCGTGCAAGAAGGTCGCAACAGTGGTTTTAGGCCTCGAAGTTGCCCACGCACACATCCATTTGATACCCATGAACACTGAAAAGGACGTAGATTTCGGCCGTGAGAAGCTCTCACTAACACCAGAAGAGTTCATAGAGATCGCAAAATCATTGCAGTAATAGCGAGTTGTTAACAACTAATAACTATCTGTAAATTAGCAAGGTAGGGTGTTTTTAACACTCTACCTTATTTTATTATTTAACATAATATACTCTTCGATTCAATTGTTAACAATTAGTCTATAATCGAAGAGTTTTTCGCACTATTTTTTCATAATTTTCACATTTGTAATTACACTTGTAACACTATTACTTTTGTAAATCGCACCCCATAATGACATTTGTAACGATTAAAATTGTTAATCACAATTGTTAACAGTTACAATCGTCACAAATAGCTTTACAAGTTACAACCCATCAATTCACCCATTTCAAAGCTCTGTTAAAATATTAAATAATTGTTTTTATACGCCTAAATATCAAGCTATTACACATTTTACATAAACTACATTACACACAGTTAAGCACTATTGCGGTATTTTCGAGCATTTAAGAGCCAATTAATTTGTAAATATGCGTAACATCTGATATTTTAACTATTTACACTCTTTAGATAAAGTAGTTTTTTGATGCTCCATTTTTTCGATATTTACCATAATGCGTTTAGTTACAAATGTAAGAGTTATTAACAATTATCAACACATTACTTTTGTATACAAATTTGCATTACAAAAATAAAATGTTTATCTTTGTAAAAATTATCGAAAATGAAGGAGAAATTAGATATTTTGCTCAAGAATAAGGGGCTCTCTGCCACCTCACTTGCACGAATGCTCGGAATACAGCCCTCTGGCCTATCGCACATTTTGTCGGGTCGAAACAAGCCGAGCTTTGATCTTGTGGTGAAAATCTTGCGAACGTTCCCCGATCTAAACCCAGACTGGCTCCTACTCGACTCCGAGGTGATCTTCCGTTCGCAGGGCTCAACCGCGGCAGAGAGGCCACTATTCTCCGACGAAGAGTTCACGTCTCAGGGTGAGCCACTCGGCAGCAGCGAACAAAATAGCGAACTCTGGGAGAGCAATGATGAGATAAAAAATGAGACATCGCACATTTTTCATCGCTCGGTAAATGGCATAAAAGATGTGGAACGCATCGTGGTACTCTACACAGACGGCACGTTCGACAGCTACTCGAAGTAGCAAGTGCGACAAAATTGAGATAAAATAGAACGGGGTAGCTTCATCAAGAGGCTACCCTATTATTTTGTACAGAATCGCACCTATATATAATATGTCAGCAGCAGACTACCCCATCGATGTTCAAAATCAGCTTATGCGATATTTACCCAATATTTGGCATATTTACCCAATATTATGTGCAACAGATTTTCGATATTTGGAAACGTATAACGATCTTCCAATGCCGACAAACTATGTAGAGATGATTGACTGAGACGATGGATTTAGAGGGGGTAAGGAATTTAGTGAATTTAGAGAATATAGTGAGTTGGGATGGATTATAATGGATTTCGATGATGAGGAGTTAGACCTCTCAAAACGAAAGTATAAACTCTCATCTACACCACAAAGCACACCAGGAAACGAAACCGCAAAGGCTTTCTCACAGAAGATTTATTTGGCTGCAAGAGGTCTATAACTACATTTTTTCGTACCTTTGCCTAAGGTGAAGATGGTAGTAGATATAAATCATTGGAAAACGGCAACCTCTACTCCACGAAACGACGAACAATATTTTCACTCAAAACATCAGAACTATGAAGCGAATATTTGCACTTATTGCCCTCACCATTTTGGCGACACTATCGTATAGCCTATCCGCACAATCTATCATCGGCAAGTGGAGCTGCACGGCGGGTCCTCAGGTAGAGACAATGAAGGCTATGGGTTCAACTATCGAGAAGAGCATAACGACACAAACATTTAACGACGATAGCACATACGAGACATACGTCTATATGAAGCTACATCTCACCAAGGAGAGCTACTCAGCATCTATTCTAATCGAGTACACCGAGCACGGCACGTACAGTTATGCCAACAACACACTAACATACTTCTGCAACAACATTGACTTCAAGAGTTGTGACATCCAGTATGACGACCCGAGTCTAAACGCTATTAAGAGCTATGTAGAGGAGAGTGTTAAAGGGCAATTTGAACAGGTCTACGGCGGTTCTGCAATCTACCACGTGACATTTATCAGCGACAACGAGGCTAATCTCAAGTTCGAAAACGACGTTATGCCCATTGAGTTCAACATCATCCGCACCGAGTAACCACAAGAGCAAAGGATAAAAAGCTAAGGTGTTGTACAACTGCTGTACAACACCTTTTTTTACGACCTATGCGTAACACTATCTACTCACCACCATCGCACACCCTGCAAACGAGTACATAGTAAGCACTGGCGACACAGTATAGGCATGCAACTCTTCGGTATCGTGCCTCTACCCTAACTTTATGGTATGTCTACACCCAAGCCTTAGAACGACAAGCCCACAGAGATATTCACAGTGCCGAGACTTCCAACATAGTCGACATCGGCATTGTTTGCAATCTTCGTAACATCGGCAGTATAGCCTGCACCGACATAGAACTTACCGAAGGTGAAGCCAACACCTGCGTTGATGCCCAGCTGGAAACGCTTAAGTGCCTTATCTCCCATAGCCGACTTATCGTCAGAGCTATCTAAAAGTCGATATGTTGTCGTGTGGCTTCCGCCTGATGCAGTAAATCCATTGCTTATCACAGCACCCTTAAACTGCTTGATATTTCCAGCAATGTTGCATCGTAGATTGAGTCCAGCGTAGGGCATAATAGTGATTTTATTGCTCTTAAATCCCAATCGTAAGGCCACGTTGACTGGAACATTCACCGAGAACATCTTGGCAGTGTTGACACTATAATTTGCCGAGGAGCCGTACTTTGTTTTGCTCTGACTCTTACCAAACGAATATTGCAACGTAGCACCATACTCGATGAAAAGTGGCAAGCTCTTCACAATGTTGCTACCATGAACATACCCAATGCTAATACTGCCTGTAAGTGGACACTGCTTAAAATTCTCGTCTTGCTTATCCTGCCAATTTATTTTCAAGGGGCTGTAACCCACCGCGATACGATTATAGTCACGGGTACTCATACCCTCAAAGAAGGTGTTTGACATCCTCTCGCCCTGAGCCGCCGCACTGGCTATAGAGACGAACATTACAACAAATGATAAGAGAATTCTCTTCATAGCTTGATATTTTTCGGTTTTGTAATACAAATATAACTAATTATTCGAGAACTGCAAAAACTGCGTGAATCGAGGCAGAGATACCAGAACAGATAAATAAATGAGTTTAGGGAATTCTCTATACTCTCTTTGATACTTATTTATATATGTCATCCTGAGCAGAGCGAAGGATCTCAAAGGGTGAAAGGCGGTAAACGATAGCACGAACGTTATTACATCCCGAGAGACTCTTCACTACGTTAAAAATGGACGCTGTAGAGTGAGAGACAATCAGAGGACACCCGAAATAACTGCTAATTTCTCTCCGCTAATAAAAAAAGTAATACATCCGACTGGATGTATTACTTATCTACACAAACCACAGCAGACGTGAGAATCAAGTCACTCGCCGTTAGTTCTTGTTGAGTACAATACGCTCAATCTCGTCGATCTGAGCCTTAAACTGTTTGTCGATATCCATTGCATCGGCTACGGCCTTGCAGCTATGAAGCACTGTGGCGTGGTTGCGACCGCCTATCGACGAGCCGATGACCGTGAGCGGAGCCTTGGTGTGCTGCTTTGCCATATACATTGCTACCTGGCGAGCCTGAGCGACATCGCGTGTACGCTTTGCCGAGTTAAAGGTGTCGAGGTCAATGTTGTAGTACTCGCACACCACGTTGACAATATGATCGATAGTGATCTCACGCTGCGTGAGCTTCACATACACCTTCAAGATATCCTTAGCCAACGATATTGTGATCTTACGTCCAAGGAACGAGGCATTGGCAATGAGCGACGACAATGCACCCTCAATCTCACGCACGTTTGCCGAGATGTTCTCCGCGAGGTATGTCACCACATCCTCAGGAATTGTGGCACCCGCACGCTGGGCCTTAGCACGAATAATCTTGAGCTTTGTCTCGTAGTCGGGCACGTTGAGATGTGCCGAGAGACCCCACTTGAAGCGTGTCAGAAGTCGCTGCTCGATATCCTTGAGCTCCACAGGTGGCTTATCAGACGTGAGGATAAGCTGCTTGCCCGCAAGCTGCAGATGGTTGAAGATGTTGAAGAAGGCATTCTGCGTTCCTGTCTTACCCGTAAGCTCCTGAATATCATCAATGATGAGCACGTCGACCATCTGGTAGAACTGAATGAAGTCGGTGATTTCACCATTCTTATACGCCGTCTGGAACTGAGCCTGGAACTTGTTCATCGAGACGTAGAGCACCTGAAGCTCGGGGTGACGCTGACGCACCTCGTGGCCAATAGCCTGGACAATATGTGTCTTGCCAAGACCCGAGTCGCCATAGATATATAGCGGATTGAAGGCCGTAGTGCCTGGCGACACCGCCACAGCCATACCCGCAGAGCGTGCCAAACGGTTGCACTCACCCTCGATATGGTTGTCGAAAGTGTAGTTAGGGTTGAGCTGTGCATCAAATCTTATGCGACGGATGCCAGGAATTACAAAAGGATTTTTTATATTTGCAGTGTCGGTTGGAGCGGCAAACTGAGGCACCTGCGAAGCATTGGTCTCGGCAGTCTGCTGCTGCACACGACGTGGCACAGCATAGTGGAGCTTAGTACCAGCACCATAGAGCTCTGTGATGATTGGACGGAGGACGTTCAAATAACGCTTCTCGATGCTTGTCACAAAGCTCTCGTTGGGAACACGCAGACGGAGGTTCATACCATCGAAGTCGATGGGACGAATAGGCTTAAACCACTTGACAATCTCCTCCTCGGTAATTGAGCCGCTGAGACGGTCAAGGCAGTCCTGCCACACCTCATTATATTTATCAATCTGCATCATTCTAGTTCTCAACAGTGGTTAAAAAAATGGCGATAAACACCCCGAAACAGTCATCTACGCTCTGTTTCAATAAGTTGCGTTACTCACCTTAATTTTTGCTTATATCGCACTCGACTTGCAGTAGGCAATAAGTGCGTTTCGACATTGCAAAGATGTGGATAATTTTATTAAAATAATATCGAAAAACAGTTGCATATTTCATTTTTTTTAATAGGGCTTTGATGGCCGAATTTTTGCAAAATATTTTAATGTGCTGATACTTAATATATGAAGAAAATTTTGTATATTTGCATATTAGAATTTTATGGCTCGAGAAAATCAATCTATAAATAAAATTAATAGTACTATGGCAAATGTTATTGACAAGCAGGTAATGGACAAGGCACAGGCGTGGCTCGACGGCAACTACGACGAGGCCACCAAGCAGGAGGTGCGTATGTTGATCGAAAATAACCCTAACGAGCTCGTCGAGAGCTTCTACAAGGACCTCGAGTTTGGTACTGGTGGTCTGCGTGGCATTATGGGTGTTGGCACAAATCGTATGAACATCTACACCGTAGGTGCTGCTACTCAGGGACTTGCCAACTATCTAAAGAAGAATTTCGCAGGCGAGCAGATCAAGGTTGCCATCTCGCACGACAGCCGCAACAACTCACGTATGTTTACTGAGCGTGTAGCCGACATCTTCGCATCTAACGGCTTTATCGTCTATCTCTTCGACGCGTTGCGTCCTACCCCAGAGCTCTCGTTCGCCATCCGCGAGCTTGGTTGCCAGTCGGGTGTTATGGTCACAGCATCGCACAACCCTAAGGAGTACAACGGCTACAAAGCCTACTGGAACGACGGCTCACAGGTTACCTCACCACACGACGTGAACATCATCGAGGAGGTGCAGAAGGTTACCGACGTGGAGCAGGTGCTCACAGGCAAGAATGCTGAGAATATCAACATCCTCGGCGAGGAGTTCGACAAGCTCTACTTGGCTGCTATCAAGGATCTCTCACTCTCACCTGAGGCTGTGGCTAAGTACAACGATATGAAGATTGTCTACACACCCCTTCACGGTGCTGGCGTTAAGCTCGTGCCACAGTCGTTGCGTAACTACGGCTTTAATAATATTATATGTGTCGAGGAGCAGATGGTTCTCGACGGCAACTTCCCTACTGTCGCATCACCAAACCCTGAGGAGCGTAAGACTATGGCAATGGCTATCGAGCGTGCCGAGAAGGAGGGGGCAGATTTTGCTATGGCTACCGACCCTGATGCCGACCGCTTAGGCGTGGCACTCCGCACTGGCAAGGGCGACTACGTCCTATTGAATGGCAACCAGACCCTCGTGCTCTTGGCGTGCTACCAGCTCACACGCTGGGCAGAGCTTGGCAAGATTACAGGCAAGGAGTTTATAGTCAAGACCATCGTAACATCTATGATGCCTGATGCTGTTGCCGAGCACTTCGGCGTTAAGTGCTACAACTGCCTCACAGGCTTCAAGTATATCGCAAAGATCATTCGCGAGCAGGAGGGCAAGACTAAGTATATCGGTGGTGGCGAGGAGTCATTCGGCTACCTCCCTGGCGACTTCGTGCGTGACAAGGATGGCGTTGCAGCTATCACTCTCGTTGCCGAGGCTGCAGCGTGGGCACGCGACACTATGGGCATCACACTCTACGAGTGGTTGCAGCAGCTCTATGTTAAGTATGGCTTCTTCCGCGAGGGCCTCGTGAACGTCGTTCGCAAGGGCAAGGATGGTGCTGCAGAGATTCAGCAGATGATGGTTGACTACCGTCAGAATCCTCCACAGTCGTTGCTTGGCTCTCCAGTAGTGAAGATTTTGGACTACAAGACTCTCGAGGAGCTCGACGTACGCACTGGCGAGCGTAAGGCTATCGAGGGCATCGACGAGAAGAGCAACGTATTGCAGTGGCTCACAGAGGATGGCACAAAGGTATCTGTACGTCCTTCAGGCACCGAGCCTAAGATTAAGTTCTACTTCGGTGTTAAGACCCAGCTCGAGAGTGTCGATAAGTTTGACGAGACTCTCGTAGCCCTCGACAACAAGATCGAGGCATTGAAGAAGGAGCTCAACCTTGAGTAACACCTCTTTAGGCGGCCCACAGCCAGCCTAAGTAGACTAAACCCCGGGAGCCGTAACGCTCTCGGGGTTTTATTCTATACTAAGCACGGACCAGTCTGAATTTTTCACTCCCCACCGGAATTTACGACTGATCCGAATTTACGACTGATCCACAACAAGCACACGACAAGCAGAGCGTAGCTCTCCGCTTTCTCGCCACGTTACCGCAACAAAACAAAAAAAAAGGATGACCTTTCGATCATCCTTCCTGGCGGTGCGTAGGGGACTCGAACCCCTGACCCCGTGCGTGACAGGCACGTATTCTAACCAGCTGAACTAACGCACCATTTTAAGAACTTGCAACCCTTTATTTCCCGATTGCGAATGCAAAGGTAGTTATTTTTTCTTATTATCCAAACTTTTTTTACACTTTTTTTATATATTTTTATCAACCCCATACATTCATCCCTAATAATCAACAACTTACACAATACAATTTATTACAAGTCAACAGAGCACAAAACGTTTAAGACCCCAACATATCAACGAGTCACACTATTGCTTTTGAGATAATATGCGTTATAAAGAGTATCAATGCTTTGCGATGATTGTTGACACCCTGCAAACATATTAAACCATCTACACATAGAAACTCATAGTAACATAAAAGTGATGAGTTGTAATGAGTTGTAATTGGCGGCTTGCGGGCTTGCACGCAGAAGACAACAAGCACACGACAAGCAGAGCGTAGCTCTCCGCTTTCTCGCCACAATGCCGCAACAAAACAAAAAAAGGATGACCTTTCGATCATCCTTCCTGGCGGTGCGTAGGGGACTCG
>JAEIGA010002068.1_pt1 | contig 32013 bp, 27 predicted proteins | sample 9270691 | NCBI WGS metagenome assembly JAEIGA01 (sample SAMN17057246, study PRJNA624740) | gut metagenome | biome: biome; isolation source: fecal sample | host: Bos grunniens | place: China: Xizang | collected 2019 | reverse complement strand
TAGTACCATTCCAACGAACCAGAGCATCACGGTCTGCTAAGAAATAAATTACATCTGTAGAATAAGGAGGCTGAACCTCTTGCTCAAAAGCGGCTAAAGATGCAAAGAATAAAACAGAACCAGAAATTCTCTTAGGAGCTGAACCAGTACCTAGATATAAGCCACCTTCATCTTCAGTTAAATAAAGGGCACCATCAACAGATACGCCTGTGTCTAGAACTTTAGATTTAAACTCATTATATGAGCCCTTTTTAAATAAAAGTTTAGCCATTAGTTATATCCCCTTTCTATTATTATAAACGTTGCCAAGTTAGACGATTATTAATTTCGCTAATTTGACCCTCAACATAAGTTGTTCTATCACTTAATAAAGTTAATTCACTTTCTAAAGTACGAACATCTTGAGTTAATTTATTAACTGCAGAAGCTTCAGCTTTAGAATTTAAAATGTCAGATAAACCACTTACCTTAGAAGGGTCAACTGCAACTAAACTTAACTTTCTATCTACAACTGCAAATTCAGCAGTTTCAACAGCGTTAATAAAATTCTTTTCTGCTCCTTCAGCAATTGAATTTAATTTAGCTTCATTTAAAGCACTTAATAAACCAGAGGTAGTATCTCTATTACCAGTAATCCAAGAGCTTAGGCCCTCGACATTATCTGCATTAACTTTACCAGAAACCTCAACATTTTCTCCATTTAGAACTAATGCTGCTAATTTCTTTTGGTTTTCAGGGCTTAATAGAGTCCATTCTTCGCCATTAGTGCTTTGTCGATTTACCTTACTTTCTAAAGCCTCTGGTAACCCAGTAACTTTAGATTGTTCAATGTCTTTAAGATTTAATTCTCCCTCTGCAGAAACAGAAAAATTAGTCTCATTTACACTTTGAATTAAATCTTTAATAGCGGCTAATTTTTCACCCTCTTCATCTGTCATTAAACGAGAACCATTGACTTTATCAACTTTCTTGTTAATTTGAGCATTCTGAAGGGCGATATTATTACGAATGTCAGTTAATTCATCAGGTAAGCCCGTAACCTTATTTTGAGAAATAGATTCTAAATGCAATTGACCGCCATCATCAACAGAGAATGTACTATCAACGCTCTTGATGTAATTTTCTTGAGCATTTTCTGCAATACCTGCTAATTTAATACCTTCGGCGTCAGTCATTAAACGACTGTTAGGTTCTTTATCAACTTTATTCTCTAAGTCTGCGGTCTTTGCATAATCAGTTAAATCTACTGACCAATCGCCAACTTTTTCTAAATCAACAGTGCCATCTTCTAATTTGAGAACCATGTACTCATCATAGTTTCCAGTTTCAGCATTTGGCACTAAATAAATGAATTTATCTGCATCATCAGCGGTTAAATCAATAGCTTCAATACCTGGGACAATCTTACGTCCTAAGTGGTCTAATTTATCAATTTCCTCTCTGATTTTTGCATCAGTTTGAGCCTTAGTGTAAACACTGTTTGCACTTGCTTTATTATTCAATTCAAGCTGAATATTATCAATTTCTCCGCCAATTTCTTCAATAGCTGTAGCATTTGCGGCAGAGCTTTGCTCAGCGGAAGCGACTCTCTTAGTCAAAGCTTCTAGGCTGGCTCCGATATCTTCAGCACTCTCATTACTTGGTTCATACCAAGCAATTACAAAATCTTCGCCATCGAGTCTAACTCTTGGCTCCAATCCCTCTTTAAATCCTTCGGTATAAACATATTTAGAAGCCTCTGTTTCTGTTGCAGGAACATAAGCATAATATCCAATACCATAATCCTTTAGTTGGATTTTTCCATCAACAATTTCAATAGAGACGCCATCACCAAGAGAGGATGAACCAACTGCTTGCAGTGAACGGTCTGGATTAATGATATATAATGTAACTGCATTTGCACTTGCATCATATACTGAAATTGGTTGTCCAACATAAGATGTTCCACCCAACTTACGCTCGTCATTTGCTACGCCAGAAGCGTATAAAACGGCATCTTCGTAAGAAGTAAATAAAGAACTTCTATCAAGAGGGAAAGCTCCAGTTCGCTGGAATGGGAATGCCCAGTCAAGCTTGGAGGTTTGATTTAAAACATCTAAAATATAATCAGCCATTCGTCATTCCCTCCTTATTCGTTTGCTAAAGAAACTTTATAAGTATTAGCTCCCAATGCAGCAGAAGGATTATAAGTATAAACATTATAATCTTTTTCATAACCAGCACTAGCACCAGCAACACTTACAACAGTTTTCTTGAACTCGCTAAAAATATCTGTTCCAAAAGCACCTTCATCGGCAACTTTTGTAACCTTACGACCTGCGGGAACGGCAATAATAACTTGAGTTGCTCCTTCGACAATAGTTACTGTTACAGAACTATTAGAAGATTTTGCAGAACTTAAAGCACGAATATTCTCGCTATTTAAAGTAACCGCAGTAGTCTTTGAGCCATAGAATGCATTTCTATAGCTTGTAATGGCTCCACTGCTTACTGTTGCATCTCCAGCCTGAATTTTAGTGTCAATTAATTCAGTATTATCAGTAATAACATTGCCTAAATTATCTTTAGGAGCAACACCTGCAGTGTGAGTTACAGTTGCAGAAATCTTTTGATTGAAACCATCAGTAATTACGACAGTTTTAAAAGTTCCTGTTTGTTCTTTAATGGTTTCTCCATTAAAAGTTGCACTCCATGCAGTTGCAGTAACACCAGTATCAGGTCCATAAGTATAAGAGCCTGAATCTAATGATAGAGAGTATGCAGGAGTAACAGAAGTACCCACTTCATAAGACTTATTAGCCTGAGAAGAGGAGATTGAAGCAGAAGGCTTAGTGCGAGTTGGCAATGTTCTTTCAGCTAAAAGCATATCTAAAACTTGTTTTAAATTTTTGCCAGTAGTGGCAAGAACCTTGGAACCAGCTCCATTTAATTTTTGAACACCAATATCTGCGGTGATGGTTAAATCATTTGCCAAATAAACACTCTCAGCATCATAATTACCATCCATGGCAACCCAATTCTTACCATCATATACATAAGCAATATGTTGATAATTATCTTCGCCACAAATTAAATCGCGTAAAACAACAATGTCACCAGCCTGAGGAGTTTCATTAGCGTCTCCAATGGCTCTGTCAATAGCGTCTAAGTGGTCTTCTCCAGTAGTTAAGATAGTTTGCAATACTAAAGCAGAACTTGCGGAAACAACTTCTGCCCATTGTCCATCACTACGCAAGAAAAGACCGGTTTGGCCTGCAGCAGGTGCTGCAGGAACCAGACCGGGAATTCCACTAGAGGTACTATTGGCGCCGACGAAATTGTCGATAACGCTCATAATTGGCTTATTAATCCATTTGTGCTGAGTAATATCATAGATTAAGCAATCTCTTGAATCGAGATTAGCATCTAACAATACATCAGTAAGGCCTTCAAGAGTGGTAGCTCCATCAATTTCACCAGCCCCAGCAATTAATTTAGAACCTAAATATAATTCGCCAGTCAGTTCGTCTTCTTCATAAATGAAATATAAAGTATCAGAATCTTTTTTAGCTAAATTTGCGAAAGCTTCAGGAGTGCCTCTTCTAAATTTTACATAATTAGAAATAATATCTGCCAATTTATTTTCCCCCTTCTTATAAAATTTTATTTATATTCAAGGAAATAAATTATTCGTTAGGAGTCACTTCTGGGTCTGTGCCAGACTCTTCTTCGCCAGATTCATCTGGGTCTGGTTCAGTCACAGGATGATTCTCCAAAATACTTGCTTTAATTCCATCAATTTCATCATTGATATCATCTAAGCTGCCTTTAATTCCTTCAATTTCATTTAAAATTTGTGTTAATATAGTTGCTACATCTTGGCCTTTAGTTGTATCTACTGTACCAATAATAGTCTCTAAATTTGATACCGATTGACGCAACTCACTCACATTTTCTTCAACCAAATATGTCTGTGCAGCATCATCTTTTTTCAGATATGTATTACTTGCATCGCTTTTGGTTAAATAGGTTTCACTTGCGGTGGTTTGTTGTAAATAAGTTCCTTTAACAGTATCAATATCTGCTTTATTTGTAGCAATTGCCCCATATACAGTAGCAGTACCAGCAATATCGGTTGAAGAACCAATTCCAGTTTTTACAGCTTCAATCTTAGTATCTAAACCAGAGATTTGAGAGGCAACTGTTGTTTCACCAGTTGAACCAAGAGATGCTTGCAATTTTGAAATATCTTCATCAGCTTTGGCTAAACGAGCAAATACAGTAGTATCATTTGGTTTATTGCCAAGAACAGTATTAATAGTTTCAATGTCCTCAGTTAAAGAGTCATAATGCTCAGTATGTAAATCAGATAAATCGTCGATTCTCTTATTAATATTGTTCTGTGCATCACTTAAAGCTTGGCTTAACTTTCCATCCAACGCAGTATCCGCGGCCTGATAGGCTGCAGTTAGAGCATTGCTTAATGCGATATCGTCACTATCAATTTCAGCTTGAAGAGCAGTTTTAGTTTCACTAATTAGTGTACGTAAAGCCGAATCCTTACTTGAAATATCTTGTTCTAAACGACTTACATCTTGAATTCGAGTTGAAGTCTCTTCATTGATTTGAGCGAATAATTCACTATCTCTTTTTTCACGGTCAGACTTTTCAGTATTAATTCTACCAGATAAAGCATTGTCTTGCTCTTCTCTAGTTGTTGCTTCAGCTGTTAAATTATTCTGCAATGTAGTATCAGCATTTCGACGAGCTTCTGATTCCGCAGCTAAATTATCTTGCAAAGTATTTAATGCTGGATATATTGGACCTAACTCACGAACATCTGTTCCAATAGTGGCTTCGATTTCATCAATCAGTGCGCCAACACCTTTAAAAGTTAATGAAATTTCATCAAATTTATCACTTGCCGCATTCATATGAGCAGTTAATTTATCTGTTAAAACAACGAATGCGTCTGCAAAACTGATTGGAGTTTTTGCTCCGCCTTCATTAACAGCACGCCACATCTTAGGTAATTCACCTAAAATGTTTGTTAAATTCCAACCCTCTTTAAACCAGCGTTTGAACTCTTCATAGTCATTTTCATCAGCATCAGGGTCATTGAATAATTTCTGAGCTTGGCCGATAAACTCAGTAATTGTTGGAGCCATATACCAATCTGCTCCCCAGTTATCAGCAATATCAGACCATTTACCAACAAAGGATTCTAATGTACGCAAATCCTCATAGTTTTTTTCAGCATAATCGCTTAAAGTCATAACTGAGTTAGATTTGTTTTGAGCTTCATCTTCTCCACGCTCTTCTTCTGGAATTTCCCACATAGGAAGTTTTTTATCTTCACTGGGTTCTCCAATAAGCTCCATCAACCAGTTAACTTGCTCATTAACATCTGACTTGGGAAGACGATATAAAGTTGGTTCAGTTTGTCCGTCAATAATATGACCTGCCTCATCATAATGAGAAGGATACATACGAATAAACTCATGGTCTTGAAGCTGAATATAATCTTTTCCAGCAACCATTTCCACGCCATCTTTGTTTAAAACTTTGGTTTCAATTCCCTTATCATCTTTTTCATAGGTGTATTGGTCAGACTCAATGTCCCAAGAGCTAATACGCTTAGATGTGTCAGGGTCATCGTGTGCTGCGCTGTGCCAAATTTTATAAGGAGCTGCCTCATCTACGTCATCACTCTTGGAAAAATTAATCCAGTAGTTACCACTATTTAATGAAAATACACCCTTGCGGCCGACAGCTGGAGACTCAATAATTTCATTATCTGGAGTCTCACTTGGGTTAAATGGGACATCATTAAAAGTATAGGTTTTATCACCGCTATTTTTAACGATAATCTTATAGAATGTATCAATTAATTGATAATATACACTTCCGTAAAAACTCATATATCCGCACCTGCCCCTTCATAAATAATATCAATTAACAAGCGACCCGTTGCGCCCTGCTTTTCGAGTGCTTCTAATGAAGCACCCTCAAAGCGGATAGCATATATCTGACCGTAGTCTTGTAAATCGATTTCATAAATGCCGGTTTCTCCAATTACAATAGGATAACGCTGCTCATTATTTAAGAACATTATTGTTCCTCTAGGAGCCTGAATACCCATTTGTGTAATGGAGCCATAGCCGGAGAAGATGTTACTATGAGCTAAATTAGAAAAAGTCATATTACTAGGGTAATTATCGGGATGATTTTTACCATAGTATCTGAACTGCTTAATGCATTTCATATCTCCATCCTCCTTTAAATAATGCTTTCTGCGGCTTTGGTCGCAGTTAATTGCATTGTTCCATTGTAAGCCAATGGAATTGTCATTTTACTAATAATATAATCTCCATTTAAATTGGTTTCTTCATCATGAATATGGACTCTTACATTTGGTTCCAAGTAGTAAATTGGAATGGTTGTAATGGTTGCATTTTCAATACAATATCCATGATTATAAATCAATTCATCAAGACGGTCTTTTGCAGACTTGCCTTGAGCGCTAATAGAGAACATACTATCAATATCTTGCACCTGAATATATTTATAACCGCTCATTGGCTCAATGAATTCACCAGGAGATTTAAAAATAACATCAGGAGTTTCTCTAAAATAAATGGATTTTATAGTTGTTTCATTTACAGCTTTTGACCTAGCTCCAACACTCTTTACATTAAATTGTTGAAGTTCGCCCTCCGCGTCTAGAAAATCAAACCAAAAATTCAAAGTTTCTGGGTACTCATACACGTCCATTAGCCAATGTTCATGCTTGTGGCCACCTGGATAAAAAGATTCCTGTTCTTTTGTAAGAGATTCGATTTTGACATCATAATCAGTAATCTATTGTTTAATAGTTTCTAGTTCAAACGCCATGGTTTTATTAAACGCTCCCAGTTGATTTGGGATAAATTGCCCTTTGGTATTTTCTTCTTGACTGAAAAATTGATACTCATAAGTCTCATCATAAGCTATCAATTCCTCATACTTAGAATTAATATATGTGATTTGAGTTGTATCGGGCTTTTCAGCATTATTAATAAATCCTAAAACAAATTCTTGATTTGTTACAGCTAATCCACGTTTTTCTTTATATTTATTTATATCACGAACAAAGAATGGATTATAAATCTATCTCCAAAAACCTTGAAGGTCGATATAATAACGCTCGTAGCCGGTTTTGCCTGTTTGATAATAAGGCTCATTATTTTTCTTAACTAATAATTCAAACTCATCAAGAGTATTGTGTTTATAATAATCTTTAGCCATTTGATAAATAATTTCTCGCCAATCAACATAGTTTAACAAACCCTGTTTTTCATAATCATCATATTCTTGTTCAATTCGGTCAAACACCAAATCTTCATATGATTCATAATCTGGGAAGCGAGGATTGAAAAATAATACTTGCCAACCTTTTAACACATAGTCATTGTAAAAGTATAAATAAGTATGCTGGTCAGAACAACCATTATAAGGACTGATAATCTTCTTTTGAATTAACGTGTAATATAGCCCAGAATCAATATCCTTTTGCGTTAATTTGTCTTTGACCAGACTATATCCATAAGAAGCATTATCATTTTTAATATAGTATGTTGTTTGTGAATTATATTCAGTTGCTTTTTCCACAGACATAACCGTTTTCAAATTTCCATCTTTATCATAATATGATTCGTATCTAGTAGACATATAGGCATTTTCCATAGTACCAATAGAACCACTGCTACCATGTCCAGTTTGAATTTGCATATGAGGTTTGCCTCGGTCATCTACTACCTCTCTTATCTAGATTGTCCATGCATATGAATCTGGATTACCATTTTCAATCGGTAACTTGGCATGTGACACAACACCAGTCTCATCATTTTGAGAATACCATTTCATAGTATAAATTGGAGCTTCACCAGTCAACAATTCATAATATTCATACCAATCTCGAATATCCCACCAGCCACGAGTCCAAGACCCATCTTCATTTTGCTAAGGGGCTTCAAATTCTTTCGGTATGGGATTTTTAATTTTGAAATTCTTAATTCTATCAAAATATCTATTATAAATTTCTTCCTTGGCAGCCTTTTTCATAGCATCAATAACGCTTCTGTCTGTCATAAAAATTTGACCATCAATATTTTTATAATAAGACGGTTTGGTGTCAATCGCATAGCGCATATGCACTGGGATATCTGCACCAGAAATACCTTTACGAACACCCCAAACAGAGTAATCATTTCTCATATTTAATAAATTAGGATTATTATTAAACGCTGAAATTAATTCTGCGTCATTAAAAACATAGGCCCATGAGGAAGCTTCTGCAATGCTTTGAACATATTTTTCAGAATGATAAACTGAATTTCCATTTTCATCAATTTCCTCAGTTTCTCCTTCAACCTATGGAGACCAAAGCGTATTTACAAAAGCTCGCTTTCTTTGAAATACAAATTGACCATCAAGGTCATAAAAATATTCAAATTCACTTAGCATATTTTTAATTTTATCTAAAACTGAAGTGATTGATTCACCAACGTTTGCAATTAAATCACCAGCGTAAGTTAAATCTGTTAAACGATATCCTGCAGTTTGACCATAATCAACACGAGCAAAATACCAAGGCATATAAGCTTTATACTGCTCATCATAAATATAAATCTTTGATGGTTTAGCAGTTCCCATAAGAGAGTCAACTAACATATCTAATTCAGTTGGCAACAATTCATTTACAGTTGTTTCAACTTCAATATAAGATTGAATCTCTTCGTCATAGCGTCGTACTTTACAAGTAACATTACCGCCCATTAAAATATTTTCAAAAATAGCAGATTCTTGCCAATCAGGGTATTTTTTTAAATCATCCGCATCAGCTTTACGATATAGAAATAAAGGAGTATCATATCTATATTCCAAAAGCTCTAAGCCGTAATCATCAATATCATTAATAATTATATTATGATAAGGCTCTCCCGCATATGTGTGGACTGCATTGCGAATAATTTCATAAATTGGAATGGGAGTAATTGTCCACACTCCATCTTCACTTTCTTCTTCAATGTTACCAAAATCAACTGAAGCTTCTAGGCTACCGCCTACTTCGCCATTTAAAAGACACATTTTATCTTTGCCTTGTATAGAAATATTAAAACTGTTAGCATTACGAGAAGTGTTAAATGAAGTAAAGATAAAAATACCTTGTTTAAACCAAATGATTTCAGGATAATTCACACGGTCCACATAATTCTCTACTCCAATTTCAAGTTTAAACTTGGTATTCTCTCCCCAATAATAATTTTGATAATTAAAATCTTTTGCAATCATTGTTAAGGAGCAGGTTCTGCGGACGGCAGAATTGCCGTCCACACTAATTGAACCTTGTGTTACTCGTCCCTCGATTGCTTCACAGGGTTGTTCATCAAAAGTAAGAGCGGTAATACGAGCATGAATAATTTTATTCTTCTCCTTATCTAATTGCAATAAAAAATTTTTATCGTAAATCATCAGATAACTCCCGCCTTTCTATCAAGAGCAACCTTTAATGCTCCAATAAATTGAGTGTATGTAGTATTAACATTATTTACCGCAACTTTATATTCATCTTCACTCATGTTTTCATAAGCAACCCACTGGTCCAATTTTGTTACTGCATTTTCCCAATTGGTTTTTGCTGTTTTTGTATCATGGTCAGTCTCTTCAATAACGTAACTTTTAGTACGTACGCGATAAGCTACGTCAGCAATAACACCATTACCAACATATAAACCAGTTACTTTTTCCACATTGCGGATTGCGGCAACACGACCGAAGGTATCTCCAAATTTAGAATCAATACTTTCACCGCACTGAGGACATTTTCCATCAGCTTCGCCGTACCATCCACAGTTCCAGCAATAATGTGCATTTTCTCTACCGCCCAAATCCATATAGTCTTTATTATCTTTTGGATTTAAAGCAAAACGGTAATCAATTTCGTCGGGTCGTAAGCCCTTGCCGGGATTATTACCATCAATATAATATCCTGCATTAACAACATAATACAATAATGTTTTATCCCATTTATCTACGCGGTCTACACCAATTTCTGTGCGGAAGAAGTTTTCACCAATCTTCCAAACATTTTCAGTTTGACGCTTAACAACTTTAATATAGTGGAATTGTCCTAAATCTCGACGGATATCTTCCAATCCATCAATTAAATTTTTCTCATATCCTGTACCGATAAACTGACGAATTTCATCTGTTAATGCTAAGTCTGCAATTGAACTAAACATATCAGAAGGCGTATCATCGTAATAATTAAATGTGACTTTTGCATCATCCCACTTACCCTTGACTAAGCGGATAGATACTAAAGGATGCTCTTCAATTTGTACATAATAACTGCCAGTATCACCAATCTCAATGATAACCTCACCTTGACCATTAGCAAAATTTAATCCTACTAATGTTCCAGGAGTTGCTTCAGTAATATTTACCATATATGAAGCAGGCATATTAATTGTTGACTCGTGGATAGAAAAATCTGGATAATGATATTGGAAATCATTCGCGTTTAAATACAACATAGCTTTTGGACTAATTTGGCCCACTCGTAAACTAGTGGTATTACTTTCTGGCACAGACATTAATTCTAATGCCACCAAATTTTCAAAGTTATGTTCTGCAATTTCATATGCTGTGCAACTAAAAGTATGCAACATTCTTCCAAGAGTGTCATTAGGAGAAAGTGAAATATTCATTAAACGCACAATATAATTACCCTCGGTTGGTGAACGGAAAAGCTTTGGTTTACCATTATTTAACCATTCGAGTGCGGCAATCTTAAATTCTCTTTCTCGTTGAATATTATATCCAGTTAATTGGTTATCTAAACTACCTACTGGGTCAATTTTAGAAGGAGTAGTGCCTCTTTCAGATGAAAGTTCAACTGATTGAATACCTTTCATAAATTTACTATCCGGGTCGCTTTGCAAAGAAAGTAAACCAGAAATAGGGAATTCTTTGTATCGAACATTACCATTGCGGAGAACAAAAGGAAAACGGCTTCCGATTGTATCCATCTTACTTTCCAATACAGTTTCCTTAAAACTAGAAACCTTTGGATTATATCTAATCTTTAGTTGACGTTCTCCATCATATAAAAAAGCGTCTTCAAAATCTGCATAAATACTATTTTTACTTGTATTATTTTTATTTACACTGATAATTTTATTTGAATATAACTTATAAGAATTATATCCTTGTAAAGCATAGGTGTATTCTACACCTTGTTGTACCGTGCTATCTTCCCATAATTTAATAGGATTTCCGACCGTTAAACTTACATTGGAATATGTGAAACGATATACTTCATTCCAAGAACTAAAGTTATCAGCGCTTGAAGAGCGGATTAATACAAAGCTACCGCTAATAATAACGTCTTTTTCACCCTGACTGCTTAAAGGATAAAAAGATAATACAACACTACCATTGTCATAATCCATTTCAGACACCAAGGCTAATTCCATATCAACATCAACACTATCTTGGTCCATAACTAAATATTTTGCGGATGCTACCTCAAGGCCATTTGTGGTTGTAACTTTATATTGTAAATAAAAAGGGACATCTTTTGTTAAATCTCTTCTTAAAGCCCAATGGTCAGAAGAAGTGTCCGTAGATTGGTCGGTAGAAGCATCGTGTAGCTTAGTGCCAGAAGTGGCAACTAAATTACCATTGCGGTCAGTTAATTCAAAACAATAACTATAAGCTTTTTCTGTATTATCACGCTTAATCGTTTCTAAAACTGTAACTTCTTCAGTTTCTGGATTTACACTAGTAATTTCTTCATCCTCTTGGGAATAATTACCAACATAGTCATATTTACCGTAGAAGTTTTTGTCAAGACCGGGAATGGTCAAATTTGGCATTGATGTATATTTAATTGTTCCAACACTAGAATAATATCCAATTTCTTGCATCTTATCAACATATGCAATTTGAATTTTATAGTACTGCCCCAAATTCGGAGTAAATTGATTGTCTGCACAACTAAATAAAGCATAGTAGCGTCCAGTAGTAGCTTCAAAGCTCAAGGAGCCTCGCATAGTTGCTTTAAGCTGACCAGTTTGCACCGTCTTTACCATGGCTCGCATACTCGCTACCTGGTTAATATTAACGGCACGATTCATTGTGATTGGAATTTTTAATGTATCTCCCGCAAAAGCAGGAAGCTTTCCCTCAATTGAGGGAGGATATAATTTAGCCATAATAAAACTCCTTTCTCTCTATATAAATAGGGGTTTGCGAAATTCCGCAAACCCCCAGTAAAATTAGTCAATCATAAACATGATAGCTTCCATTTGACCAGTGGTAAGAGTAATATCATCACTCAAACTATCAATATTAATAGTATAAATATTAACCTCCTGCTCTAACGCAAACAGGTCAGTCAATTCTTGTTGAGCAGTAGCAAGTTTGTCTTTTGGGATAAGATACTGAGTGCCATCTTCAGTTGGCTCGCCATAATGACTAATGACGTCCATACGAGCATTTTCAATATCTTGTGCCAGTGCAGTTAAAGTAGTTTTATTTTTTTGTAAATAAAAATTCACTTTAACAGGTAGCTTTTGAGTATTATCTGTAAATGCATTAGCTAATGCCATTGCATACTCATAAATTTTTTGATTTGTTAATTTCATAATCCTTTATCTCCTTTTTTTATGAAGCAGTTGCTCCAGTAATACTAATACTAATATTTCCATTTGTGGCGTTACCACCATCTAATGTAATTTCATCAGATGTTCCAGTTAAAGTTACTGTCACACTTTTGGCACTAGCTGCAGAAGTTGTATAACAATAAGTACTAGAACCTCTTAAACCATAGGTGGCCCTGGTGGTAGCTCCAGTTGGAACACTACCAGTAGTCCAACTAGTTACGCCATCTTTTTCATAAATTCTTAACGTACCACCATCACTATAACGATATGCACCATTGGCTCGAGTATAATAACCACTCATATTCACAGAAGCAGTTCCCGTCATAGTTACGTCAAACTTTTTTTTTATGTAAGTCCAATGCACACCGGTTCCTGAGCTATTAACAGCTAAAACCTTATTTTTATCAGCAGCAGTGTAACCAGGTGTTTGTGTTGCATCCTCGCCTTCAATATCATTACCTGCATTATCTGTTACGCCTACAAGAATACCATTGGCAAATTGTAAGTATTTTGGCGACCAAGTACCAACCTTAAAAGATTTTGTTGTACCAGAAGCATATGCATCATAAGTGGTACCTCCAACTTTTACTGCCAATTGACCGTCAAAGAAAGTACGTCCATAAATACCCAGGCGATAACCCTCACCCAGTGAACCAGGAGCGGTTCCACCAATAGTAGTAGTACCATCAATCCATACTTTAGAAGTATTAGCTCTGTGACCCAAGTTAACTGTCGCACCATATAACCAAATAACATTGTCTGTGTCACTAGGCATTTTTAAACTATCAGTAACCTTTAAATCTTTTAATTCTGCGCCTTCTGCTTTTAAATTACCTTTATCATCAACAGTAAATAACTCATTGTAATTTAAACCCGTGGAAGGACTCATAACCAATGACCCAGAGCGGAATCCGTCAGAAGCACTTCCTGCGGCGCCAACTTCCCAACCGCCAATATTGGCACTATCAGCGACTAATTTACCAGTAGAATCTACAGAAAATTTAGCGCCTTCTTTAGTTGGTACATAAATATTACCACCAATTAAATCCGCACCTTCAATAGTTCCACCGGAGATATTTGCAGAAGAAGTAATATTACCACTAAAAGAACCTCCGACAGCTTGTAAATTATTTATAGTAGCATTATTGGCATATAGATTACCTGATTTATCAACACCAAAGTTAGTTCCTAATCCTAATACAATATTAGAACGGGAAACTTCATTTACAGTCCATGCTTTTGGAGTATTACTTAAATAAATTGAATTTGGTACTTCTAACGTAAAAGCTGTAGCATAAAGACTCATCGCTCCTGAACCATCTACTTTAATAAAACCTGTTGAAGTTTTACCTGCAAATAAATAATTCTGTGATGTAGTCGGTTTAGCATTTAACATTACTCCGCCTGCGGCTTCACTACCAGCTTCTAAACTAAATGAATTATATGCTTTAATAGAGCCTGTATCTAAGTCAATTCGCAATCCAGATGTTCCTTGTACATAGTCATCTGTTTTTAAATAATAAGCATCGGAAGAAACATACATTAAATTATTTCCGCTATCGGCTTTAATGACTAAATATGGACCAGTATCTGATGTACAATCTAACAAAATATTTTTTGAAATTAATTGTAAATTAAAAGCATTAATGTACGCACCCATCAGGTCAATTTTCATGCCCTTACCAGGAGCGTTTAGCTCAGCGTCTTTTATACTAAAAGTGCCTGGAGTATAGTTTTCAGTTTGTAAGAAATATTCATCTAATCCTACATAAATTAAGTCTTTATTATTCCATTCATTTTCTAAATTGATGTTAGGGCTTGTGATTCTAAAGTATGGATTAATTTCATCAGCTTTAGCATTTAAAGTGATGCGAGCTTGATAGCCATCAGGTTTATAAGTTCCAGACCCGGTATAGTCTGAACCCTCTGCTTTAACACCTTTAATATCAATAAATCCATCATCTAAATCAATAAGCATACCAGCATCGCCAGTTGGTTCTCCATCGGGACGAGTTGCATAATATGAAGCACTCGCGATTGTGCCGCTATTGCCATCAAAACGAATGCGGCCACGGCCTGATTTACCAATAAAGGCAGTGCCGTCTACACCAAAGTGAAAACTTTGAGCGCCATCATGGAAACCAAAAATACCAATGCCTTCAGCATTATCTGAATAGATATCTGCTTGAGCACCAACGTTACCCATTAATACACCTTCAAATGTGTTGTTGACAGTTTTACGACCAGCACCAACCATAGAGGACATAATAGTACCATTTTTTTCATCAATGCATAATGAGCCATCCCACTCATTCAACATTGCCGACTCATATTTATTTTGCAATAAATAAATCGGTTGAGCCCAAATTACTTTTTGTCTATGCAATCCAACTACAACAGGATATAAATGAGACGTTGAATCTGGGTGCTCTTCTAAATACATTGAAGCTGGCACCAATTTATTGTCTGAAGATAGCTTGGGCATCCAATTAATTAACAATTGATATGTATGTTGAGCTTCACCCTCAAGTTTGGAAATATCAATTTCATCGCCATCTTCATTATAATATTTCATTATCCAAGAAATATCAGTAATTTCCTAATCCTTTTCCACGATAGTTGTATCATTAGTAGACTTTAAATAATTACTATAAGCCTTATAAGGATTTTTATAATAAGTTGGATTAGTTCCAGAAGAATCATATACGATAATTGAAGGACCTTCAATATATACCTGACCATGATATAAGTTATTATAACTTGAGAAAGGTAATGTACAATAACTTGTTAAATTAACCTCTCGTTCTTTTTGAGTTATAACGCCTTGTTCATCTTTCATCTCAGGAAGTGTCAACTTCATTACAACTTGTAAAATGCCGTAATAATATTGTTCACTTGGGCCTTTACTATGATTAGGAATCCATACACGACATCCAATTACCTTTTCTTCGGCGTCATCTTCATAAATCCAATCCATCATATAGGGAACTTGCTTTGGTCCGATAAACCCACAGTCATCAATCATTAATGCTGCTTTCGGCAAATCCATTCGCTCATTATTATAATCAAATAGCTTTACATCAAAGTCAAAAAACATATCTGTGGCGTTATCAGTATTCGGTAAAGCATTTGCTACTGGTCCCCAATATTCTTCTGTAATGGCATTTTTAAAGCCAGAAGGAGTAATTACTAAAGTATAGTCAGTACCGCTTGTACCATAACTACTAAAATTAAACATAATATTAGCTTCGATGGTGCGGCCATCTTTTGTAATTACTTTACAAATAATATCATTATTTGTTGAAGTAGGAACATAATAATCTTTAATATGATATGTAAATGTTAAAGCGTCATCGCTTTCCTTAATGGTGCGATAGAAGCAAGTATAACCCTCCATCGAGTTAGGAGACTGTACATTATCATAAATATCGTTAGTAAAATCAGTTCCATATTCATTTAAATCATATGTCAACATTGTTGCATTCTTGGGAATATACCAGAAAACCTGACCTCCCGCAAGCACTTCATCTTGACCCATAATGCCTTCATAATGAGCTTGCAAAGTACGAGTCTGATAAGCATCTGCAACATTGATTAACATATTATTCATGCCATAAGATTGATAAGTATCGCGTGAATTATTGCCATGTTCAATATATAAAGCGCCATTTTGGTCGCTTGCAGCGCCATCTTGAGGGGGATTCTAATTTGTAAATACTAGAGGTTCACTCTTATACATTGTATGATTATAAAAAATAATTACACAATATTTTTCTTCGCTTAATTCAGTATCTAAAATTTGAATAATAGAATCTTCTCCCACATCAGGACGCTTTTCATAATAATTAACACCATCTATGCTTGTAATCGCGCTGGGTAATCCATGATTATTATACTCAGTTAATCTTTTCCATCCGCTATCCATGAAACGTTCAGTTTCATCGACATAACCAGGAATGTATCTATACCAATAGATACAATAACGATTTTCATATAAGGTCTCATCAACCTCTGTTACATATGGTTCATAATCATAGCCATCTTTAAAATATGCTTCAATACGAGCTTGATTGTCTTCAGTTAATGTAAGGAATTCATTAATATAAGATTGAGTCGTTTCGACTAATTTGCTCAATTTTATATTAAAACTGTCATAAAGACTCATAAAGCCAGCATAGTGATTCTTAATAATTGTATACGCGGATTCCAAAAGTCCAGGCTTGTTATTGTCCCCACTTTTAATTGCAGCAACCACATCTTGCGGACTTTGCATCATTTTATTTGGTAAAGTGTAAGATAATTTAGTGGGTTCATATTCAACTTCATCTATTTTTGCTCTCGCATTAGATAATTTAGCTAAATAGTAATTAACAATATCTTCTGTATTACCTTCTAAATCTTCACCTGCGACCGCGATTAATCCTTTTTGAGAGTTTAGTAAATTATCAAATAGTGCTGCCAAATTATTTTCATCATTATTCCTGTCATTTACCACACCTTCAATTCGAGATTGAAAAGCCCAAAGCATTTGATATAAATCTTGCGTAATAGAAGTTTTTAATTTTTTTAATAACTTTTCAGCTTCAACAATATCTGCAGAAAGGTCTAATCCACTCTTATCAAGAGGAACATCTTTACCTTGCTGCGCCAATAAGCGGCTATCTTTTTCAGACATCTGCAAATATTTAATTTCATCATAGGGTTCTGCTGGCTGCAATGTTCCGTTCTCTGCTCGGAATTGAACATTACCAGCAATACCATCACTATATCCTAAATACTGACCAGCATCATTCTTATTATACCAAAGCAATCCAATACCTTTGGTGTTAGTGCTTTCATCCTCAGCAAGTCTATCGTACTCAAGAGGCTCATTGGTATATAATTTAACGGTGTTATCGTCAATATTTATAATATCAGAGCCAAAACTCAAATAAACATTCTTTAATAATAAGTTTGAATAATCTGGGTCTTCAGCTCGCAATACAGGCAATCGTTTTTGAATACCTTCATCAGTTAAATATTTAAAGTTATTATTCTAATAAAAGTACAGTGAAATAGTTTGGATAGTACCAATATTAGCAATACTAAACTTCATTGCTTGTGTAGAATAAATTAAAAATGAATATGGATTACCATACATATCAGAGCTGTCTAAATATGCACTATGTCGAATTAATTTTTCAGTACCGTTAGTGGGTTTAAAATACATATCAAGACGTAATCCATAATTACCACCATTAACATTATATCCTGTCAACAGAGTCTTAAAATCTGCCTTAACAGCAATTGTGTCATATAAACTATTATTTTGAAGTTTTCTATAGGCAGGTTGGCTACAATCAGCAGACCATAAACACCATTGCTATTGATTTTCATCGTTAGCTCTTAACCCACGAATATTTTCTCCAGAAATAATATTGTCTGTCATATCCAATACTGTGTCCAAAGGAGAGACATATGTGATTGGACTTGTATCATTATCTATCACACATTTGCAGACAATATATTTTTTCTAAGAGAAATCTCCATTTGGAATGCGTACTTGAACAGTATCATTAACTTTATAGTCTGGGACATCATTAGACCCAGTAACTTCAACATAAGCATTATATCTGGTTGAGCCATTAGAAACTTCGTAACAGCCATTTTTCTTATCTTTATCGCTAACAATAGTACAATTTTCGCTTTTATCAAAGTGAATATCATTTAAACGCTATCCAACTACGATATCAACTGCTTGTAAAATTTGTTCAGCGTAGTCTTTTACCATATCCAAGTATCTCCTTTCTCTCCTTAATCTATTATACTATAAAATTTTAGAAAAGTCAATTATTTATATTAGGCCAAATAACAAAAAGGGTAGATTACATTTCTGTAATCTACCCTAAAATATTATCTGCGATGTGCGTATTGTGAAGCTCGATTAATTAAATTATTCAATGCTTCTTCAATCTCATTATGGTCACTTACATTCGGGAAGCTTGCTTCAATATGAACATTTTGTTCAAGAGCTTCTGTCTCTCCGAAACCGCCATAACGAGGACTGCTTAGCATTCCACCTAATTGAGCACTGCTACTATATAAATCAATAGTAGAAATAATCTTATCCAAGATATCCATACTTGCAAGCAAGTTTTCAGTATCTTGAGCATTTAAGACTAACTCTTTTTGATGTAAGAATGCTAATTTACCATAAGAACCGGACCAATCACCAGTATAACCACCAGTATTCAATGCAGCAACTTCATTTTTCTTAAACCAACCAGTAATACCAGAAGAAAGTTTATGATGACGAACCTGAATCCAATCACCTTGTTCTTTCAAAACATTATAAACTGGGTCGGAACGGAAGTACTGACGTTCACCAGAAGTGTCACCAGCATAGTCATAAATTTGAGCACTTCCTGCATTAATTTTACCGCCAACTTTAATAGTTCCACCGCCTGTACCTGGGTCGGTAGTTCCAGGGTCAGTCGTACCTGGGTCGGTAGTTCCAGGGTCTGTTGTACCAGGGTCTTCGGTTCCTCCTCCAAGAGGTGGCTGACCTGCGGCAGCAGTATCAATATCTACACCCATGCGCTTCAACAAAGCCTCATAATCATCTACAGTTCCTTGGATTTCTTTTCTCAAAGCCGCATACTTCAAAGCTAAATCTCCGACCTGAGTAATTTCAGCTTTAATAGCATCTAAAACGCCATCTTTTTTGGTAATAGACTTAGCTAATTCATCATTTTCTTTTTTGATATCCTCAGTCTTTTTCTTTAAAGACTCTAAGTCTAGTCCTGCGTATTGTTCTACGCGGTCAATACCAGCCTGATAACGCTCCATTGATTTTTCAACACCTTGCACATATCTGTCAACATTAGTCATCCATTGTTGAGTTTGTGTTGTCATATGAGCAAAGTCTTTAGTCCAAGCTTCATCAACAACTCGGCTATCAGTTGTTAATGCGATAGAATGTAACTCAGAATACTGTAATAGTTTTTCACCATAGTATTCTTTTAAAGCCAACATTTGACGCTCATACTCTTCCTTAGAAGCAATTTCTCCATTTTGCCACTTTTCAGTTAATTCAGTAATTGCATCATTCATTTCTTGAACTGTCTGAGCGTAACTTTCAGCATATTTATTAGCACCCTCAAGTCCAATGTTATACAGAGCATTTTGAGCATCTTCTAGCTCTTGTTGAGCGTTGGCAATTTCATTTTGGTCTGCGGTATATACATATCCAAAATTACCTTCACTGTCACGCTGTAAACGAACTGTGGACTTCGCCTGCTGAGCTTCTTCAAGCGCAATTTCTGCAACTAATAAGTCATATTTTGCTTTTTGAATATCTAATTCAAATTGGCTCAATTTATTCTTATTCTGTAACTGTTCGGTCTCATCAATATATTGCTTTAGTCTACGCTTAGCTACGCTATTTGTAGTCTTATCAATTTCTTGTTGAGCAGTTCTCATAAGTTTATTAGTTTCATAAACTTGATTGGTAGTAGTTAAATACTCTTCCTGAAGACTACTTGCTCGCTCCATTGCAGTCATCATATTATCTAAAGAACCAAACTCTCCCGACAATGATTTCTCTAGGATATCTACCAGTTCAGCCAACTCAGTATCCAATAGTGACTTCAGAGATTCTGCCCAAGCTTCTGCGTCTTCAAGCATTTTTGATTGTGCTTCATTTGCTGCGCTTTGAGCATCAAGCCACTGTTGTTCAATAACGCTCTTTTCGTAATCACTTAAATTACTATTATTTTGAGCATCTTCCCAAGCCTTTTTCTTTTGTTCCGCCTCTTGGGCCAGCATCTCATAATTAGCTTTAGATACTGCCGCTGAATTCTCAGCCACATCAACTTGAGTTTGCAATACGGTCTTCATACGTGCCCAATCCTTAGATGCACCAATTAAATCCAATAGACTCATATAGTGGTCAAGTACTTCTGTATGATGTTCCATCATATCAGTATACTTTGATAATTCTTCTTGAGCAGCCTGTAAAGTTTCTCCATAATAACCAACCATAGTTGCATCTAGCTCATTTAAAGAAGTAAGAGCATCAATCATTGCTGATTGACAATTCATTAAGCCTTCAATATATTGAGCTTGATTTATATCGCCATTAGCATAAGCGGCATCTAGTTCCTCTTTGTAAGCCTTTTGAGCTTCTAGAGTGTCTAAATAAGCACCTAGTTGTCCACCTTCACCAGGATTAGCGGAAGATAAACTACCAACCATAAGTGCCGCAGCTTCTGCCATACCGTAGAAATCATCTTCGACCTTACTTAAATAATACTCCACTAATTCTAAATCTTGTTCAATTAAAGATACATTTTCTTCTAATGTTTGATTCAAATCATCAAACATAATTTGCTGCGCCTCTAATTGGGCTTCAAGAATCTCTTCCTCAGTGGCCATATTCTCTTGACGAGTTTCCTCATATTGGTCATATGCTTCTTCAAAACGTTCAATGTATTTATCAAAAGCATCAAGAGTTTCTTGTTCGGTTTCGTCAATTTCTGAGCCAAAAGAATCTAAGAGTTGCTCACGCTTTTTCCACATTGCCTCTTGTACAGATTCAATATTTGTAACAATACCATCACCGTCAATTTGAACATTTAGCCCTAAAACAGAAGCAGCACTATTTAATTCTTGTCTATCAACATTTAAATATTTTTCCGTTTCTGCAAGTTTCTCTTTCAGTAATCCGATTTCTTGCTTTTGTAATGCAAGATTCTCACGCATCTTCTTTGAGCGTGCGGAACCCCACAGTCCTTCAGCAAGAGTAGAATTCATTGACATTAAATGATTTGCTTTTTCAAGTTGGTCAGTTACTTCTTTATATCTGTCAACAACTTCAGATTTTTTCTGTCTTGCATCAGCAGTTTTCTTTGGTTTAGAACCACCGCCGCCGCCATTATTGCCATTATTATAGGCAGAGGGCGCTGGGGGCGCTTTTACAGTAGTTTTATCTGCATTAATAACAGGAACCCAAACTTTTGCATCATCTTTTAAATTCATTTCGGTGGTAACTTCTGTATACTCACCATCAGCAGTTTGAATATAAGATTTTTGATTTAGCTTTTTGGCTTCACCCAAAGTCATTTCTTTATATTCGATAACAGGAGAGAATCCGATACCACTCAAAATAGTATTCATTTCATCTACTGTTACAGCACCGCTATCTAACAAATGCTGGAATGCTTCATACATACCAGTATCATTTAATGTTGCTCCAACTTCCAAATCTTTAACATCAATAGCTGTTAATGTTTGGTCGATAGCAGTTTGCAATGCGCTTGACGTTTCTGCATCCAAATTCATTTGAACAATTAATTCTTTTGTAGCTTCACCCATTAAGGTTCTTAACGCATCAACATCACCCTTAAGAGCTTGCTCTAAAAGTCTAGCATTTTTCTCTGTTTCAAAGAAACTTGCAGGAAGAGAACTCATGTCGACTCCGGCAATATCAGACATACCATCTCTCAATTTAGTTAAAGCTTTAGATTTTTCTTCTAAATCTCCGCTCTCTAAAGCGGCAGTCCAATCATCCCAAGAGTCAATCAAAGTTTTCATACCGCGGTCCATTTTCTTTTGGGCTGCGGCCAATTTTAAAGCTTCTTCTTCAGTTAAATCTAATTCTTTATGAGTTTCTCTTAACATATCAGCATATGCCTCAAGTTCATTCATATCGAATCCTTCAGACATAATTTCGCCAATAAATTTTGAATCAAGAGCTTTATTATATGCTTCAATTTGTTGTTCATAAGAATTAATTAATTCTTGATAATATTTTGCTTGAGTAGAATCTTCACCATATTGAGCAACGGCTGCATCATAATCAGTTTGAGCCTATGCCAATCCCTGTTTTGCAACGTTCTGGTCTGCAATAAGCTCCTCTTCTGACATATAGTCGGCGCTAGCTTCAATACTCTGAACCAGTTGTGGAGTTGCATTAACAATATCTTCTGTAGCAGCAATTAAATCTGCTTCTGCTTGACGCTTCTCTTCTTCTGCCTTTAACTCATCGGCTGTTTTTTGAGGAGTGAAATTCATTCTCTCAAAAGCGAATCCTTCCCAAGCACTTGTGTCAATTCCGAGTAGTTCTAATAAACCAACGATTGCATCGGCAATATTATTAAGAATGCCTTCTAACCATCCAATAAATCCATTCCAAGCATCACTAATGCCTTGTCCAATGGCATTAAAGATTTTTACAAAGAAATCGTAAATACCTAAACAAACATCACAAATTCCTTGCCATACCTTTTGAATTTTATTAACGACAGTGTCAAGCAACTACTTCATCATGTTGCCTAAAATCATTTGGCTAGTTACAGAGTCTCTTGCCTTTTGTTCCTCGGCCGCTCTAGTTACATCGCCCGCCGCACGAGCTGCAGCAAGAGCATTTTCAGCATCAATTAAATTTTGACTTGCTTGTTGAGCAGTTCCAACCATATTAGCAAAATTATCTTGAACACCCTCGAACTGTCCACGAATACCTTCACTAACCTCATTTACAAAATCGCCAGTGTCGCCCAAATAGCGCCATCCGTCAATGGTTTTTGCAAATTTAGAAGTGTCAATACCATTAGCAGCCAATGCTTCATATTGTTCATTACTAATATTACGATTGCCCTCAGAAATTGTATTCATTACATCTTGTAGAGATTTTACACTTTCTGCTAAGTCATCAAAATTTAATTCTTTAGTTGCTCTAGATGCAAGCATTGCGCTATCTGCATAAGCCTCAAGCAATTTTGCTTCTTCTTCGGTCAGTTCACCAGACTCTTTCATACCTTCGATGAAAGCTTCCCATTGCTCTGCATCAGAAAAATCATCAATTTGACCCAATTGATTCCAGAATTCAGCACGACTTGCTTCATCCAAAGAGCTAGCAAAACCTTCAGACAAATCCAGCATTTGCTTTCCAACTTCTTCACCAAAGAAATCAGTAATTTCAGCAATGTTATTATGAATATTTTCTGCGCTTTGCAGAGTAATATCTTGAGCACCATTTAAATTAGCAACATCACTATATTCCTTCCACTTATCACCAGTAGAAGTCAAATCCATATCGCCAATAAAGGCTGCCATATCTTCATATCCGAATTCTGTAACAGTTTTATCGTCGATACCTAATCCTGCCAAATAATCTTCCATTTGCTCTGGAGACATTCCAGCCATTGCTTCATATTGTTCTTTTGTTAATTGACTAGTATCACCAGTTGCCAAGAAAGCTTTCATGCCCTCATCAAGAGCGGAGCCAGTAGCCGCAATATTTTTATCTAATTGTTCAAATGCACCAATCAGCGTATAACAAGTATCAGCCATTTGAGATTGAGCTTCAATTACAGCTAAAGATTGTGACATTTCCTCTCTAGTCACTTCTTTTTCTTGTCTTTCGCCCTCTTCATCTAAATAGCTATAAGTTACTGTACCATTTTTGGCGTCATAGTCCTCAACCTTAAAACCTTTTTGAGAAGAAATTCCCTGGTTTTCAAAATACTGTTGTGCGCCCTTTTTCAAACCACTCTTATTAGACATGCTTTCAAGAATCTCATCTTGTGCCTTGGTATGAGCTTCTTGATATTTAGAACCTGCCATATAAACCATATCGTCTGCATATTTACTATCAGCAAATCGAGCATCACTATTAATTAGTTCGGCGGCGCTCTGCTGAGCAGCAGCTCTTTCTAGCTCATTTGCCGCAGCAATATTATTACTTAATTCAATAACAGATTCTTTATTGGCTAATAATGCATCAATAATTGCATCATCTTCAATACCAATTTTTAATTTTAAAGAGTCTCTATCTAAAGAGAATAAATTTTTATCTTCTTGATAAGCCAAAGCAGCCTTATTAATAGCATCACTATTTTGTAATTGAGCATTCTCTCTTGCATTTACAGTAGCTGCTCCAAGAGCTGCTCCTTGATACATAGCAAGTGGATTAGCTGTAAATAAACCTGCAATACCACCTACAATTGCTCCGGCAATGCCAGAAACAATCACATCTCCTGCGGTTGCAGTTTCTTTAGCTAAATCTCGTCTCAATGCAGTTTCGTCTGCTTTATTTTGAGCTTTTTTAGCCTCTGCTTGACCCATCATCATCGCAGAATAAGCTTGACTTTCTTTTTGGGCGCCCTTTTGCTGAGCTTGAGCCATCGCTTCATCATCAACAATTAATTGGCCGTTATCCCAATGGTATGTTCCTTCGCCAAAATATTCTGGATAATTATTAATTAGTTCTAAAGCTGCTCTATTAGCTTCCTATAAAGCATCCTTATATTCTTGCGTTCCTTCAGTTAGATTTTCAAGAGCGTCTCTAGCGGACTTATATTCATCCATGGCCGCAATCATATCTTCATATGCTTGCTTAGCCTCTTCATAAGATTTCTTTAAGTCATCAGCAGCTTTCGCGGCCTTTTCAGCAGCAATTGCATCTTTATTATAAGCGTCAGATAAAGCTTTACTTACTGAAGCAATAATAGCTACCAGCGCAGCCAATGCTGCAACTACGCCAACAATAATCAAGGCAATCCACATAATTGGGTTTGCATACCATGCGGCAGTATTAGCAACAACAGCTCCTGTTTCAGTAGTCTTTGTTGCGGCCAAAGTAACTCCAAAAATAGAAGCAACTTTTTCTGCTGCTACCAATGCTAATTTTGCAATCTTATTACCATTTTGAGCTGCAGTATTTAACTTAATCATGGCAGTTTCAGCCATGGTAGCAATTACGTTCTTTCCCTTTTGACCCGTCAAAAGCTGTTCAACGAACAATTCTTTTTGCTCTTCAGTACACAATCCCTTTTTAACAGCTAATTTTGCCAAGGCTTTTTTAGTTAGCTCAGCATCGGCACTTCCACTCAATCGTTTTATAGCAGTTGCTTTTAGTTCCTGAGCAGCAGAGCTTGCCAACGATTTATTGTACATTGACTGAGTAACTGCAGCTTCAACCATTGAAGTTAAAGTTCCTCCTAAGGCAGTGTTAAAGCTTTTAAATGCTCCAATAGCTGAAGGAATTATCATACTCAATGACATGAAGGTAGTAGTTAATTTTTCACCAATACTTAAATCATCATTTCCCCAGGCGTTAAAGATTGAACGACAAGACTGTGCTAACATAGCAACCTGTCCTAATCCTGCTGCAGCCTAAGTAATTCTCTCAATGCCAGTAACTGTATGTTTAGGATTAAATTCTTCTAAAGCAGTTTTTAATTGTTTCTGTCTATTAGCTAAATCCGTAGTTTCTTTTCCTAAAGCTTTATATTGTTCTCTAATCTGTTTAACATTCTTTCCCTGCCCCATAGAAGACAAAATTCTTTCCAAATCTTTTGCAGGAATTTTTGCTTCTTTTAAAGCTTTCATTACGCCAGAGATATTCTTTTTAAAAGCATCTGCGCTACGACTCTTAAATGCGGCATCCATTGCTTTCTGCAAATCTGGGCAAGTATCACCAACAATCTGCTCAAGCTCATCTTTTAAACGAGCAAATGTTTCTCTCTGTGTCTCCAAAGGCTGAGATTGCATACCAGCCAAAGCTTTTGTATAATGTTGAACCACTTCTGGCATCATTTCCTAAATATTTAATAATTTAGTACTTGATTCAATTGCTCCTTGAGTGGTTTGCATTTCAGTATTATAAGCATCATATAAGCTTTTTGCATATTGTTCACGGGCATTTACTAAACGCTCAGTTGCAGCACGATGTTCATTTAATTGATTAGTAGCTTCAGTTAAAGAACTCTTTGTAGCATTACTTGGGTCATTTAAATATGCTTGTTCAGCAGCTTTCTTATTATCAATTAAATCTTGCTCTTCTTTTCCTCTAGAATTTTCCAAAGACTTAGTTGATTGTTCATAATCAAACGCTTCTGCCAATAAAGCAATTTCTTCTTTTCTCTTAGTAATTTTATCAGCTACTGCTTGTGCAGCTTCTTGGTCAGCCTGAAGCATTTGTAGTTCTAAATTAAAACGCTGTTTTTCAGTGTCATTTAAACTTGCTTCAATGCTTTGCAATTTAGCTTTTGCAGAATTCATAGTCATTGCATTCTGCAATGCAACTTTACTTGAATCACTAAAATTTTGTCCAGTAGGAGATGATAAAGTTTCAGAGATACCTTTATTCATTTCATTGGCTAAATTTTGAGCCTGTTTTTCTGCACTTTGGAATACAACACTAAAAGTATGTTTTAAATTCATTAGAGCTGGCTGCACCTTATTTGCAAAAGAAGCTAAGAAGAAACTTCCTATGCCCATAATAACAGTCTTTATTCCGCCAACTCCATCAATAAATGCATCTAAACTATCTAATAAACCAGAGAATCCATTCGCAATATCAATAAAGAACTCATCATTTAAAATATCTTTATAAATTGACTCCAATGAAGCTTGGACTCTATCTCTAGCAGCCTCCCAAGACTGAGCATAAATATCAGCTTGCTCTTGTAATGTTCCTTCTGCATTATAAGAAGTCATTAGGTTAGCCTGCATGCTATCAGAGTCACCGTTGTCCCAGTTATCCATCAACGCAATAAGTTGATTATATTGACGAACGCCAGCAACAGTTTGAGCCAATGCTGTTTGTTGAGCTTTATTTAATGTATCCCATTTTTCGCCCATCTCATCTAAAATGGTATCCATATCCTTTAATTCTCCAGCTTGGTCAAAAATACTAATACCAACTTTCTGAAGAGCTTCTGAATATTTATTTAATGTTGTTCCATCATCTAAAGTCTCGCCTAAGTTCAAGCCTTGAATACGAGCAAAGATGGTTTTTAATGCTGTACCAACAACTTCTTCACTTTGACGAGTATTCGCTGTAATAGTAGCCAAAGCAGAAGCTGCATATTCATAACTCAAACCAATAGTATCTGCAATAGCAGCAAACTTTTCTAATCCTCCTGCGATTTCATCAGTGCTAGAAGCAGTTGCAGCACCAAGAGCAGTCATAACATCAGCATAATATTCTAAAGATTTAGAGCCATCATAGAAGTTATTCCAAACTGCGGTTAACTGGTCAGAAACAACTTGTGCAGTTTGTCCTGCGGCATTAGCCATTTTTACAGTGACCTCTGTTCTCTTAGCAACCTCAGTTTCATTTAAACCTTGTTGATAAAAAATCAAAGAAGCTTGAGCATATTCGTTAGTTGTTGTACTTAAAGCTTTTGCTGCTCTATTTGCTTCCTCTGCAAATCGAGCCATGTCCTCAATGCTTTTTCCAGTTACAATACGAATATCAGTTAAAGAAGCATTTAAATCTTTGACATAACCCATTGCTTGTTGATAGGCACCAATAAAACCATGCAAAATACTAGAAGATAATTGCCATCTAGCAGTATTAGCAAGTGTTGTACCCATTTCTTTTAATTTACTATTTAAAGTTACAACGGGACGGTCCGCTGAAGCAATAGTTTGTGCTAGTTTAACAAATGCCTATTCGCCAGTTGTACCTGCGCTTAAAAGCTTATGAGATAATTCTGTAACATTAGTTGAAGAGGTTTTTAAACTTCTATCTAATTTACTTAAATCAAAATTACCTGTTTGAGCATTAAAAGCATTGTTTAAATGTATAGACAATTCTTTTGCAGCGCCAGAAGCAGCTTTAAGCTTTGTAGGGTCTAATCCGCCAGTGTCAAATTTTAAAGACGCAACTTTTGATAATGAAGATTGCAATTCCATAATTTGACTTTTAGCTTTACTTGTATCAGCTGTAAATGCTAAACTAACATTTAATTGTTTTGCCATTTAAACTTCTCCTTTCTCTCCATTTTTTATTTTTGCAAAAATAAAAATAAGCCGGTTAAATTAGAATAATCTAATTTAACCGGCGATTATTCCTATAATAATTTAAAAATTAAATAGGAGTAAATAATTTAATTAGCCCAATTTGGCTAAAATATCCTTTAACAATGCCATATTTTCAGGGTCAGCAAGCTTTTTCTGAATTTCTGTAGCATCTAAGTTCAATGCACTATAATCAGTACGAACTGCATCAATAATACCCATTACAGAATTCTTATAATCATAAATACTTTTAATAGTAGACCAGACATTTTCATTAATTTCTTTCCAATCGTTTTCAGAAATTGCTCCCACAATATCATTAAAAATACCAGTACTTACTAAAATATCATATAATTTAAAAGGGTCTTCTTTCATTTTTTCAGTAAAACTTAAATTAGTGTAAGCATATACAATCTCTAAGGTCATATATAATTTCACTCTCATCGGATTATAAAATCCATTATCATCCACTGATTGATTAATGATGCGAGAAATTAATTCAAGCTTTTCCTTAAAGGATAGATAATATTTTACTTCGTATTGAACCTCTTCTCCTGCGCGGTTACAATAACCTAAAGTGCAATCACTACTATTCGCAGAAGCTTGAAGTTTGGAAAATGGAATTTTTGCCATTGCAAACTCCTCCTTTTACTCTTTTTATATTTATATTATACCAGAAAAAAAATATTAAGTCAAGTTTTATCATCTAAAACGACGTAATAAGTTATTCTTTGTGTTTTTTCTATTTTCGATATAACGCTGCAACCCTACCTGAGATGTTGCTTCATGATTCTCATCCATTTGGAAAGATAAATACATATTTTCTTTCCTAAAGCGTCTTATGAAATCATCCATAAAATATTTTTTTGGACCAGAAAGGAATAATACGTTATTGGCGCCTAAAGATTGAATAATGTTCTAAGTTTGTCCCAAAAAAGCTACCCCACAACTCCAAGAGTAAGTGTCAAAACCCGATGCCTTCATCTGAGCATTAAATTCATCTTTTAGTCCTGCCTAATGACTAATTTTCATAAAATCAGTACCAACTTTTTCGAGGTCTCTCGCTTTAATCTGAGCGCCCATAGAAATTAATTTCTATTCATCATTCTCATTTATTAGGCTAATCATTTCACTGCCTGTATATGTTCCAGACATACCATCAAATACCAATAATAAGTCATTGATAGTATTCGCGCCAGCCACCATTTCCACACTAACATTTCCAGCGCCAACTCTATTAAATAAATCTGCCAATATTTTTCTTTCAATAATCTCTTTATAATAACCCATCAAAGTAGTACGAGCATTTTTATTAATATATAATTTACCTTGAGTTTCAACTCTCCAACGCACAGTATTTAGCATAAAAGCAGAAAGAAAATTTGTAACTGAAGCAAGACTGCCATCTGGAGGACTATATTTACCCAAAGCCTATGTTACCAAAGCAGATATCTAATCTTCTGCATTTAACAGAGTTTTCATTTGAGATTGCAGTTCTTTTATTTTCATACCATTATCTCTTTTTATTCCCTCTGTATCATTTTTCAGTTGTGTTATTTGACTTTGTAAATCAACCAATTGAGCTCCATTGTCGCCATAAAATGTTGCTTCAACAAAATCTTGAATTGCCTAAAGCGACCCCGTACTCAATTCCATTAAACCTGAGGTACTTAATTCTCCATACATTGCATTAAATTCTTCATTGAGTAAATCACCAATTTTTGCATCGCCATAATCTTTTAAATCCTAATTTAATCTTAGCTATTCAAACATTCGCTGTTTTACACGCGTATAATAATCAATAGCATCATTATATCCAAAATTATCTCCACTTTGGATTTTTGCCAAAGCCTCTTGCCAGCTTAATAAAACACTCATAAATACTCCTTTCTCTCAAAACAACAAAAAGGGGAGAGATTAATTTCTTAATCTCTCCCCTAAAAGTTTATTTAGTTAGCTAATCAACCTAAGAACTTCTCGTGCTCAGGGTCGTGATTAGTACGAGTACGTGCATTTACTGCATCGGCATTACCAGTACTGATAATCTGAATTGCGGCAAGAACTTTCTTAGTTCTGTCGAAACGAGTATAGTCAGGGAATGCGTCCATAGTAAATGTGAAAGTAGATGGGTCTCCAGAAGAAGCCATAGTGAAAGTAAAGTTAGACTGAATCTTGCAGTTAGGAATGATGAACTCAGCAGGCATGTCAACACCGTCAGTAGTACGGAATAGAGTGGAAGCCTCTAAGTAGTAGTTACCACCGAACTTGTCAGGAGTAATCTCAATCTGCTGTGCCTCAGCACCACGCTCTACATAATAGTCAACTAGAACAACGTCGCCAATCTTGAATGCATCCAAGTCGTCAGTATCCTTTAGATTCAAACGATAACCCTCAGCAGCATCAGCAGCAGCAACTTCCCATTTGCCTTCATCGTTCATAGCAACGGGCTCAACATTTGCATGGTCAGGAATGAAAGGCTCAGTAGCAACTTCACCGTTATCCAAACGCATAACATAAATCAAATCTTCCTGAACGCCAGTAGCACCAACATAAGGCTTCTCAGAAACGATAACGCTAACAGCGCCCTCTTCAACAAAAACCTTATCAGTCTGCTCAGTAGTATGAACCTTCAACTTAGCTTTATCAGAACCCTGAATCAAACCTGCACCAGACAGAATCATAAATCCTGCAGGAGAGATTAGAGCATCTTCCATAGTGAAGGTAACAGTACGCTCACCTTCCCAAGCAACTAGACGAGAGTTACCACGACCGCCCTGTGCATAAACAGTGGTAGCTGCACCTTCCATGCTAGAAGTCTTTAGAGTATCGAAATAAATAACAGGCTCATTCTTGTAGAACACCTTGTCGCCTACTTTTTGAGCTGCCTTGGCCTTCAAAACAACGTCACAAATTTCGCGAACACCAAATTTCATGGTTTGTATCCTCCTTAAATTTTCATTTAGTGAATATTTTTCATCCAGTTATCTGGTTGACTGTCAGGTTTACCTCCAGCCAAACGACACCGAACGTCCATATCCCAATTAATATATAGCATATATCTTTCAACAAGGTCGTATAATTGGAACATGGTTAAGTCCATAGTGTCCTACAATGACATTGAATTTAATCCCACTGTAAGTATTGAAAGATACTGGCTAAATATACTAGTATTACTTTGACCCTTTTCTGCGGCGACTCTTTGTCGTCCTCGCATTAATTTTTCAGCAATCTCTCTCGCCTTATCATTTGCAGGGTTGAAAGCTTGTTGGTCCATTGGGCCAGTTTTTAAGCAGCAGATATTTGAAATAGCTTCTTGTAAAAACTCGAAGTTACTTTCATCAATCTAAATTGTTTGCCCATCTCCACTTAATAGCACAGAGCGTGGAGTAAGCATCAATTTATATTTAGGAAACAATAATGTACAAACTTGCTATACAGCAATTTTTTTATCTACTGCTTCTTTTTCCTACATTATCGTCATAAATATTTGAAAGTTATTTGTATTTGCTAAAAGACTTTCGTCCTTCACAAACAT